>Ga0214917_10000093_pt1 | contig 98685 bp, 101 predicted proteins | sample LL_1208_BB_MetaG_FD_177983 | JGI IMG/M metagenome (GOLD analysis project Ga0214917, IMG submission 177983) | Freshwater microbial communities from Lake Lanier, Atlanta, Georgia, United States - LL_1208_BB | ecosystem: Environmental > Aquatic > Freshwater > Lake | place: USA: Georgia... | reverse complement strand
TCATGAGTATTGAAAGCCATCTGTTTCTCCTTTTTGTTTATTACGACAATCATATACATGAAGTTTAACGGTTGGCTTTCTTTTTTTCTAGGCCTTCTTGAATTTACAGAAACTTTGGGACACTACCGCCAGTTCACCTACTGATGAAAATACTGCTTTTAAAGACTCTTTAAAAGAACTAATGTCTTTCTCACTACTAATTATTTTGCAAAATAAAAAATCTTCATTACCTGAAGCATTGATTCCATTGATTCTTGGATTTATACCTGTATTAGAATTTCCATTTATTGAAAAGCATATGCGATTACTATATGAAGTGAAGCCACCTCAAAATGCTATAGGTGGTTATAAACAAGAGTTAGCTAAGGATATTGCCAGTAATAAAGTACATTTGATTTTTTTTTTGGAAAACAGGAGAAATGACTGGTAAATTTAAAAATGTAACTTATGCCGCAACCAATAATTCTGGCTCTTCCTGAATTCCCGTGGCATGCCCAAATTTAGATCAAGTATATTGTGTGTAGCCACTTAACTCCAATGCTATTCTTTGGAACAATCTGTCAATGTCAAATACTCCATAACATCATCGCTTAATGACCTTTATTTTGGTATTTAATCTAAAGCCACTATTTTTTGCTTTGTCGATGATAAAAGTAATTTAAGATCTCATGCCAATGATTTCGCAATGTATCAATGAACTTTTCAAAACTTGATTTAACACCCTGGTTTCAGCCTTCAATATGGCTCATTTGAGTTTGGAGTAGTCGCTTTAGCTCGTGTTTACGCAACGTATCTAGACGAGAGCGGTAATGTTTTGCAACCTGCAAACGCTCGATAACTACTCTGATTTTACGGCCAAATACTTCTTTAAATGCATTAATAGAGCCATCATCACACATTAATGATGGCTTAATTCTAGCAACTTACTTAATTTTACTTATTATATTAAATATATTTGCTATTATAGCTTTACGCAAATAGTTTTATGTCATTCAAAAAGGGATATCGTCGTCTAAGAGCTCAAAACCTTCATTATGCTCTGGCTCTACTTGTGCCGGTGCAGAGTTTTGACGAGCACTAGGCGCTGGTCGGCTAAATTCCGAACTGGACTGAGTGCGTGTGTCTAATAGTTGTAATTCGTTAGCGATAATTTCAGTTGTATACTTTTCAACGCCTTGCTGATCTTGCCATTTACGAGTACGTAAACTACCTTCAATATAAAGTCTCGAGCCTTTCTTAGTATATTCACCAGCAATCTCAGCCAAACGGTTATAGAAAACGATTCGATGCCATTCAGTTCTGTCTTGCTTTTCACCAGTTTGTTTGTCTTTCCACGTTTCAGTGGTTGCTATTGACAGCGTCGTTACTGCATTGCCATTAGGCATATACCGAACATCAGGATCACTGCCAACATTACCGATTAATATTACTTTATTTATTCCGCGCGCCACACTAAGCTCCAAGTATTTAGTTTTTCTATATTATACCTTAAAGTTTTAATTGGCTCAAATTTTACATCCACCCATTGAGCCTCACAGTTTATACAAATTGCTTGAAAGAACTATATAGAAGCAAGTCTTGTTAACAAGCTCTGCAAATTTAGATTGACCTAGGGCAAGTTTCATGTAATTGTGATCACTTTGTAAACCAGGCAATAGTATGAGCAAAACAGGTATCTTGTTAATAAATTTAGGCACTCCTCAATCACCACAAGTGTCAGATGTAAAAAGCTATCTTAAAGAGTTTTTAATGGACGCAAGAGTTATTACTTTGCCAAGTTTCATACGATTTATTCTTGTCTATGGCTTAATTGCACCATTTCGAAGTAAAAAAACTGCCCGTAATTATCAAGAAATTTGGACAATAAATGGTTCCCCGCTGTTAACGCATACGCAACAACTAGCTGAAAAATTACAGAATAATTTATCAGCACAATACCAAGTTGAATTTGGCATGCGGTATGGACAACCATCTATAGAGGCAGCTATAGACAAACTTAAACATTTAAAAAAAATTATAGTGTTGCCGCTCTACCCTCAGTATGCGTCAGCGACTACAGGCTCAAGCATTGTAAAAGTAATGGCCGTATTCCAAAAACAGCAATTCATACCAAACCTAGAGTTTATAAGTGATTTCTATAATCATCCTGCCTACATTCAGGCATTAACTGCAAGTATTAAAAAGCATTATAAAAGAACCCATCATTTAATCTTTAGCTTTCATGGGCTGCCTGAACTACAATTAAAAGCGTTGGGTTGCAAGCCTGTCTGCCAAACTCCATGCAGCAGCAACATAGAAGTTCAAGGATGCTATAGACAACAATGCTTTATCAGCGCAACTACAATTGCCAAGAACCTTGAAATTCAAGAGCACAACTACTCTGTATGCTTTCAATCTCGCCTGGGTAAAACACCATGGATTAAACCCTATACTGATGACACTTTGGCAGAACTAGCTAAACAAGGGGTTAAAAAGATACAAATTGCTTGCCCATCCTTCGTCGCAGATTGCTTAGAGACGCTCGAAGAAATATCCATCTCCGCAAAAAAAATGTGGGCAGAATTAGGAGGTGAAGAATTTGAATATATACCATGCCTTAATAGCGAACAAGCATGGATTGCGGCCGTAAAAAATATTTTAACAACAACTACTGCCGTTTAAGAACCGCTGCGGTCATTCTCGATACAGCGGTAAGCTGCTCTTTGGCATCAAACAAGTCAATGTTCCAAACCTGAGTTGATTTTCCTATGTGTAGTGGCCGCGTAATAGCCTTCACCACACCATCTTTAACGGCCCGAATATGGTTAATATTAATCTCCAGCCCAACACAATAAAATTTATCTATATCAACTACACAGTTTGCGGCATTGCTAGCTAGGGTTTCCGCCAGAACTACATTCATTCCGCCATGAACAATTCCCAGCGGTTGTTTGACTTTTTCAGAGACAGGCATAGAGGCTGTCATAGAGTCATCATCAATTGCCGTAATTTCAATTCCAAAATAGCTCGCACATGTGCCTGCATTTCGCAACCGCAAATACTCAATACTAATTGGTTTAAACCAAATACTCATTTTAAAATCCTGACCATATTTTATCATCAGAGTTTTTATCTATTTCATTGTCTCTAAGATGTGCAATTTTCTGGTGTTTTTCGATTTCTTTTAACTGGGAAATAGATCTTGGGTGCGTTGCATCAAATTGCCGCATCATTTTATCGAATTCACTTACATAAAATTTGTCAATATCCAGTGTTAAGTTCATTGTAATTGCCTATATAATTGGCATGTAATTACTAGAGATTATAGCTTAGCACTTTACTTAAAACAAGATGACAATTATTTCTAATAGTGCTATGGTTAAATTTTTATAATGGGCTAAATCGCATGCTACCTAAAGCAGAACTACATGTACATTTAGAAGGAACTATTCGGCCAGAAATAGCAAGAATGCTTGCCAAGCGTAATCACCTACTCTTTCCAGAAAGTATCTTAGATAGCAATGGACAACACTATCCTGCCGATAATTTTATGCAATTTTTATCTTTATATGACCAACTAGCTGCCCTTATTCGTCAACCCCAAGATTACTTTGATATCACTTATGATTATTTAAAACAAAGCTCTCTTAGTGGCTGCATTTACACCGAAATGATGTACTCACCAGACCATGCTGAAAGAATTAGCAATATCCCCTCATCTGAGCACTTAACAGCCATTGGAGAAGCAATTAATAAAGCATTTGATGATTTCGGAATTATTGGCCGCATTATAACTACAGCAGTCCGACATTTTGGCGTCTCAGCCTGTGAAAATGTTGCCTTGCAAGCCCAGAATAAACCATTTGACTTTGTTATAGGCTTTGGTTTAGGCGGAGATGAAGAAAATTATCCGCCGCAATTATTTACCAAAACTTATGCTATGGCGCGTGAAGCTGGTTTAAAAACCACCATCCATGCCGGTGAATGGAGCGACCACTTAAGTATTGAACAAGCAATTAATTGCTGCAAGGTAGACAGAATTGGTCACGGTGTTAGAGCAATAGAAAGTCAGCATACCATCGACCTTATTAATGATTTAGGCATTCACTTAGAAATATGTCCATCAAGCAACGTTGCTTTTGGAATTTATCCAAATATTAGCGCGCACCCATTACCTAAGTTTATTGAAAATAAAGTATCAGTTAGCATCAACTCCGATGATCCGCCTTTTATTCCAACCACTATTGATAAAGAATATGCTGTTGTGCAAAAAGTATTTAACTTTAATGATGAAAAAATGCGACAATTAACTGTAAATGCAATTAAGGCAAGCTTTGTTTCTGAAGAAATTAAACACCAGCTACTTACTAAGATAGTCGAGCAGAGCCAGTAGGGTTAGGATTAATTGGATGGCCTAACAAACTTGTTAATGCATTAGCTTTTTTAATTTATCTAATGCACTTTTTTCTATTTGTCTAATTCTTTCAGCACTGACCCCATATTTTTCGGCAAGCTCCTGCAAGGTCATTGAGCTCTCTTCACTCAGCCAACGATGTTGCAAAATATCTTTGCTACGTTCATCGAGGCAAGAAAGAGCTTTATAAAGCTGAAGGTTTTTGTTACGCTGCTCAATTTCTTGTGCAACAATAACATAAGGATCAGCCTCTGGGGCATGCAATTGTCGAGCAACATGATTAAACTGCTCTTTTTCATCATCACTATCAGCATGAATGGAAGCATCTATTGCGTTAAGGCGCTGCTCCATTTGCATAACATCATCTTTACTGACCCCCAAGTCAGAAGCAATATCGGCAATTTCATTAGCATTCATCCAGCCAAGACGCTTTTTCATTTGGCGTAGATTAAAAAATAATTTACGCTGTGCTTTGGTGGTTGCAACTTTTACTATGCGCCAATTTTGTATTACAAATTCATGAATTTCAGATTTAATCCAGTGCACAGCAAATGAAACCAATCGCACCCCTAAAGCTGGGTTAAAGCGCTTTACTGCCTTCATCAAACCAATATTACCTTCCTGGATTAAATCATGTAACGATAAACCATATCCTTGATATCCTCGCGCCACTTTGACTACATAGCGCAAATGCGCAAGTACCAGAGCTCGAGCTGCCTCTATGTTTTGATTTGCTTGATAATTATAAGCTAACTGCGCCTCTTCCTCTGCAGACAACATTGGAATTTGATTAACGTAACTAATATAACCATCTAAACTGCTTATAGACAAGGCTGGCAATAAAAAAGCTGTCATATAAAAACTCGTTAATTCAATTATTAGCAATAATTTAGCATAATTATTAGACTGGTTCAATAGAATTTAAATAGCATCTCACAAAAACCCATGCGGCACCCCAGCCCAAAACCAGGGCTAAAAGACTAACATCTAATACTTGCGTAAGACTCATAAATTGCATTGTTTCCTTACAGTTATATAGATTAGCTAGAGGGCGAAAGTAATCTTGCAATAGATACATAATAATATCTACGGATGCTATGGCAAATATTGCTCCCAATAACCCATAAAATGATCCTGCATAGAGAAACGGAGTTAAAATAAAGCTTTGCGGTGCACCAATTAATTTTAACACCTGAATTTCATCATACCTAGCATGAATAACCATGCGCAAGGTATTTGAAACTAAAAAAGTTACTCCAAGCAATAGTAAACCAACTAATAACAGTGAAAAATGTTGGATAAATTTTTCAAGAGCCATTAGACGCGCAAACCAACCCAAATCATTTCTCGATGATTCAAGACCAGGGAGATATGCAATTTTGTTATACAAATCCATCATTTTATCCTGTTTAATCAATTCGAATTTTGGGTATACTTCGATAACATAAGGCAGCGGATTTTTCATATCACCGCTTAATATTGCCTGAGAATCCTGCTGTGATAATAATCTACTTAGGGAAACATCTGGGGAAATTACTTTTATATTTGCGACTCCTTCGGTTTCTTTAAGGCGCATAATAATATCCTCTCGCGCCATTTCTGAAGCTGAAGAATTGAGGTAAAAACTTAGATAAGCATTTTTTTCCCAGGAGGTTATGGAGGAATTAATTTTAAGGGATATAACCCAGAGAAAAGTCGGCATGGTTAAAATGAAGCCTATCATCAAGCTAGTAATAATAGTCAAAACTGGATGAGTAAATAAGCTATTAAAACAATTCTTAAATGCTTGTTTTTGCAAAAAAATCCATTTTTTCATTAGCATATTCTGCCCTCTTTTAGTCTAATCATACGATTTTTCATGCTGGCGATTAATGGTAAATCATGTGTTGCTATCATAATTGCCACACCCGCTTGATTTAATTGTGAAAATACCGTCATTACTTCAGAGGATAATTCCGGATCAAGATTGCCAGTTGGCTCGTCGGCTAATAGTAAAGCAGGTTTATGGACTACCGCTCTGGCAATGCCAACCCGTTGTTGCTCACCGCAAGATAAATGTACCGGATACATTTTTTGTTTATTCAGTAATGCCACCATATCTAGCGCCGCATGCACACGTTTTGCAATCAGAGAATCCTGCTCACCTTGAATAATTAGCGGCAATGCCACGTTTTCAAAGACCGTCCGGTTGTTAAGCAACTGTGGTGATTGAAAGGTAATGCCTAATTGTGAGCGATAATGTGCTACTTGATTTTTTTTAAGCATATTCAATGGTTGTCCTCGCACTATAATCTCACCAGCAGAGGGACTTTCTATCATGGCGAGAAGTTTTAATAAGGTACTTTTGCCAGCTCCTGAATGGCCTGTCAAAAAAACCATCTCTTTAGCATCCATTTTAAGGTTGATTTGACTTAATGCCTCATAACCACCGGCATAGCGCTTAGACACCTGATTAAATATTATCATGTAAGAATAGCCTGCACAAAAGAGTTAGGGTCAAAAGGGCGTAAATCAGCAACACCCTCACCAATACCAATATAATAACAAGGAATATTAAACTCAGCGGCAATAGCAAACAAAATACCTCCCTTTGCAGTGCCATCGAGCTTCGTTACCACCAAGCCAGTTAGTCCTAAAGTCTCGTGAAAATGCTTTACTTGTGATAGAGCATTCTGCCCCACACTAGCGTCTAATACCATAAAGATATCATGCGGAGCACTCGCATCTAATTTCTTTACTACTTTAGTAATTTTTTTTAATTCTTGCAATAAAAAAGATTGGGTATGTAATCGACCAGCTGTATCCGCTAATAAAACCTCAACACCGCGCGATTGCGCAGATTGCAATGCGTCAAAAATAACTGCGGCACTATCCGAACCGCTTGTTTGCGCAATTACCGGAATATTCTCACGCGCCCCCCAGGCTTGTAATTGTTCAATTGCTGCGGCTCTAAACGTATCGCCAGCTGCCATTAGCACTCTATGCTCTTGACTAAAATTAGCTGCCAGCTTAGCTAAAGTGGTGGTTTTCCCTACGCCATTAATCCCCACCATCATGATAACATGCGGTTTTAATTCCTTATTTATCTGAAATGGCTTAGAAATTGATTCTAGGAGACTGGCAAGATAAGCGTTGAGCTGTTCTTGCATCGCTTCACCATCGATATCTGCTCTTTTTTTTGCCATTACTTGCAGGTAATCTATTATTTTTTGGGTTGTTTTTAAGCCAAAGTCAGCTGATAACAAAGTGGTTTCTAACTCATCCCAATAGTCATCGCCCAAATTTAATTCTTTTTTAAATAACTTATGCAAACTACTTTTTACACGCTGCCAAGAAGAATTAGTAACTGGGGCTGCTGCAACAGTATCAGGCTGCTGTTTTTTTTTAAACCAATTTCTCACTTTTTATACGCCGTAAAGTTAAAAGTTGATTTTATCATGATTTATTACAGAGTTTAACATTTACATATTTCCAGTAACTATCATTAACATGTTAGAATTATTTCTTTTTATTCAATAAAATAATCCCATGTCAGGTCGAATTAGAATCATCGGTGGCAAATTTAAGGGGCAGAGACTAAAAGTTTGTGATGTTGCATCTCTGCGTCCCACTGCATCTAGAGTGCGCGAAGCCTTGTTTAATATGCTGCAATTCGATATTCAAGGAGCTGTCTGTCTCGATGCCTTTGCCGGTAGTGGTGCAATTGGGATTGAAGCTTTGTCACGTGGCGCACAACACGCAACTTTTTTAGAAATAAATGGACCGGCATACCTAACCCTGAAAGAATCTTTGCAAAACTTAAAAATTAGCAACTATAACCTCTATAAACAGGATTGTTTAAATTATTTGACTAATTGTACTGAAAAATTTGATATCATCTTTATTGATCCGCCCTTTAAACGCGACTTATGGTCTAAATGTCTAGAGATTATTTATGAAAAAAATTGCCTAAATGATAATGGTATTGTTTACCTAGAGGCTCCAAGTCCTATTGTTATCAACGACGAACACTGGTTCGAGAAGAAATCTAACAAAGTTGCTGGAGTTTACTACAGTTTATGCCAAATCATTCACCCAAAATCTTGACATTATCTTTGCCACCTGATTCAATCATTATTATTGAATCCTAAAAAAATAATTATGAAACGTATAGCTCACAATACAATTTTGATTTCTCTGGCTGCGATAGCCTTATCATCATGCGCTACGCCTATGCAAAAAAGACCGCCGGTTAATACTCCTAGCGACGATGCCGGAATTAAAATTGCTGAAGCAGCTACCTCAATTAGCGATTCCATGATAGAAATGGCCAAAGTAGAAAAAGTGCTTCTGCCTAATGACGCAGACAACAGCATTAATATTCCAAATACAACTGCTCTGCAAACCAAAGCTTCGATAGACTGGGTTGGGCCCATTGAAGAATTGTTGCAAAGAATAGCGACTGCTTCACACTACCGTTTGCGAGTGCTGGGACAAAAACCTGCCGTGCCTATTCTAATTAACACCAATCATAAAGAACAAAGTCTAGCGGAAATACTAAGAAATATCGATTATCAAGCAGGCAATCGCGCTAGTATTCATGTGTATCCAAAAACTCAAGTGATAGAACTAAGATATGTTAAATTTTATGGATAAACTCTTATTTGCTTTTTTAATATGCTTATTTGTAAGTGGCTGCGCCACTCGTACAAATTATTTAACTGAAAATGATGAAAATATTAATCTTGATTCTCTAATCAGAATGAGTAGTCCAAAGCAATTAAAAAAATCTAAACAGCACGCGATGAACAAAATACGCGAATCTTCAATCAAAGATACCGCATTAAGTATCGGCGCACAAACAGCCCTGGCTGTGCGCGCAAAAGAAATTGACAACGAGCTTACAAAACATCAGCGTTATCTTGATAAAATTTATGATTTTAATGCGCTTGTTCTTGAGCACAATGTTATGCCACCGGTTCTTCTAGAAGGAAGAAATACGTTTAACCTCGATGATCTGCAAAGCATAAGAATATCTAATCGCACTTATCGAGTATATAAACAAGCACGTTTTATTACTACCGCGCCAAACTGGCGAGAATATTTATGGATGGATTACGAACCACCTGAAAAACCACATCCTAGCTTACTGCCGACCAATAAAGAAGAGCAAATAGTCTGGAAAGAAAATGTTGCTAAGGGCTGGCAACAAGGCATTGAGCAAGCAAACGTAATTCTTGAAGAAGGTCTTGCGCGGATAAAACAAGATTTTAATGGCATGATCTTATATCGTAAATTATTGGCCATGAATATGGTTACTCCACCTTTTGTATCGCACACTGACCTTGGCATAACAGGTGATGCCGAAGAAATTCATATTGATGATCGCGTACTTAGAATTACCGCCCTGCCAGCTCTAAATATGAATTCTAACGAATGGCACGCTGCTTTAGCAAAAGATGAAGAGGCCATTTCCAAATTTACCAAGTTAGAAAAACAAATTAATCAAGCTAAAATAACCATATCAAGTAACACTTGGCAACCGGTAATCAGCTCAATAGGTATGCCATGACTACCATGAACATGCCAAATGAGCCACCAAGATTTTCTAGTTTTGACATGGTCCAAATGCTTGAATTTACAACTGATTTACAAGCATCAGATGTGACCATTCAGACTGGTCAACCTATCATGGCTGAAATATATGGTCGACTAATAAAAATAACCACCCGCAGCTTATCGAATGCTGAAGTCAGTGATATGATAAATGCTATCTATGGTCCTAATGCCACTACGCAATTGTTATCTGGAACTGACATAGATACTCATTATGAGTTTCGCCCAACCAGAGGAGAGCGCTATCGTTTTCGGGTTAACGCTACTGCTTGTTTAGTTGAGGGCTATGATGGGATTCAAATTACGCTCAGAACTATACCATCAACACCGCCAAAACTTGCTACTATGAACTTACCACCTAACATACTCGCCGCATTAGCGCCTCAAGAAGGCATTATTTTCGTTACTGGTGCGACTGGCTCAGGTAAATCTACTTTATTGGCCTCCATAATTAGAGAGCTCCTTGAACAAGAAGATTCGAATAGAAAAATCCTAACCTATGAGTCACCAATCGAATTTGTTTATGACGAAATTTTGGCCTCATCTGCTATAGTAAGCCAATCAGAAATTCCAAGACATCTGCCTTCCTTTGCCGAAGGCATTAGGAATGCTCTGCGTCGTAAACCAAGATTAATCATGGTGGGAGAATGCCGAGACGCTGAAACTATCAGCGCTGCTCTAGAAGCAGCATTAACTGGTCACCCAGTCTACACCACGCTCCATACCTCAGGGGTGGCAGAAACTATGCGGCGGTTAATCACTTCTTTCTCAAAAGAAGAACGTATTGGTCGTACTATAGATATTTTAGAAACAATTAGACTCTGTATTTGGCAAAAACTTGTGCCGACGGTTGATGGCCAGCGAGTAGCGCTTCGTGAATATCTAGTGTTTGATGATAAGATTAGAGATGAACTGTTAGATGGCAATCCTTTGGAAGTAACCTCAAACACCAGAAAACTTTTACGAGAGCATGGCCAGCTTATGGCAGAAGATGCATTGGCCAAATATCAAGATGGTATTATCTCTGAAAAAACTTATAAATTAATAACCGCAGGCTCATAGGTTCGCGCCCAAAATAAATTCCTATATAAGATGCGATCTCCTCTCTCAATTAGCGCTTTTTGCGTCAATGCTAACAACTAGATTATCAATCTGCATGCATTATTGCTTTAATTTGGCCATATTTTCAAATTGTTTTATAACGCGCTTGCCTAGGTCAAAACCTTTCTTCCAGCGCCAGAGTACCTTATTCGTTTTTTTTAACTCATCCTCATTTTCAAGATCAGATAAGCCTTTCTGCAGAGTTATTGGATCACAGCCTAATAAATCACAAAGGTATTTTTGACCAAAGTAGAGTAGTTTTTGAACTTATAGAGCAGCATAACTTATATGTCCATTTTTTTCTAATTGATTCGAGTTGTACCGTTGACTAATTTTGCTAAGAATAGGAAATTATTTTGGGCGCGTTCCATAGCTAAACTGGAGGAACAGGAGGAGCACCACCTGCACCACCTGCACCACCTGCACCACCTGCACCACCTGCACCACCTGCACCTTTACCGCCACCTTTGCCACCTTCTCCGCCACTTTTGGCTTCGCCAAACTGATCAGTAATTTGTTTAGTATCAATTGCAGCTGATGACTCAACCTTCGAAGACATTTTATCTAAACCACCGCGTGCTTCATTTTCCCAATGAGCGATATCTGATCCAAAAGATTCGGACTGACCACCAATCCAGCGCATTATAGTATCAGGTAGCCTGTGAACCATTGTAAATGACTTTTGCGCCAACGTAGAATATATTGAAACATAAACACCAATATAGGACATATAAGCAAACAATCTGGCATAAAAGTTGAAATGTATGCCCGCATAGCCTGCAGAAGAGCTCGATGAAGAGTATTGTATTAAGAACTGGGCAACATTACTGTACTGCGCATTCAAAAGCCAAACAGAAACATAGGTTAAAGCAATACCAACAATGAAACCGATAACCATCATAGAGGGCCGTAAAAACACGTTTACCAGAATCATCATCCCTTGCTCACTTTTGCCTAAAATGCCTTCGCCTTCTGGAGCCATCATGCCCAGTGCCATAATTGGTGCCGCAACCATAGCTTCAATTACAGCAAAAAACCAGGCCAGACTGCCAAATGTAAATAGTATATATGGCAAAAATGGGACATAATATGCGCACATAAAACCAATGGTCATAAAATATGTAGTCCAGGCAATAATAAATGGTGTTGTAATAGCGATAACAATTGCTGCGATTACAAACAAAGGAGGAATGAAATAGGTTATTGCAATGCTGGTTAAAAAATAACCCAGAGAAACATCAAAACCTAAATTAATAAATTGCCCCCCCATATTGGCAAGATCAATTATCGGGTTTTCTGAAGTGATGCTAAGCACGTTAAAAGCCGACTCTAGCCCTGGATAAATTAAATAAATCATCAAACTAAAAAAACCCATCATTATATTATTAACAATATCCAGGGCTAGAGCCGCTACCCATTTCAGAAGAAACATAGAGAGACCTATAGTCCATTTTTCAAAATAACATCCCGGGTTTTTAAGAAAATCACCCGAGCAAGATTTTGTATATGTCATTGGCTGATTTAATGGGAATGAGAAAAAATTAACTGTCGATGGTAACACTGGGCCAGTATATGAGGGCTCGCCTGGGATGGAAAGAAAATAGGTATTACTAATATAGCCTAGCACTGTTGAAGAACATGGTAAGGTATTAGTAGGGTTATTAACAAAACCTTGGCTTGTGTTTATTGAAGATGAATTATACGATAAAGATGGCACGCAAACTGAAGTGGAGGTGCTGGCAACAGTGCCACCTGTGATTAAATTACTAATTTGATCAATCATCATATTAGCTGTATCGTAATTCGAGTTTGAGTAAAGGAGATTACACAAGGCTGAAGCTGAAGTAGAAGAGGTCGTTGTGCTACATTCAGAAAACGTAGGGATTGTCGACGAATTCAGCCCTGAACCAGTATCTATAGTATTGCCTTCTGTTGGTGGAGCTGCCAAAGCGATAAGATTGAAAAAATATGCTCCGGCATAAATCCAGCCGTTTTGTTTAGCTGTCTCTACAAATTGGATGTTATTACTTTCATTACCAAGGCTACTATAACCTAATATTGGATTTACAACAGATTGATAGGCGCTTAGGGCATTGAAATACTCAGTGCCGGCAAAAAGCACACTTGGGGTAACTGCGGTGTTAGGAATTGCGCCCCAGTAATAACAAGGAGAAGATGATGATAAAGATTGACAAACTGCATTAGTATCGCTTAATGCGACCCCAAATTGTGAATTGGCAATAGTTGATGCTGCTGCAGAATTGAATGCCTGATTTTGATTTACCTGCGGATCATTTTCCACCATAGAAGTTGCAACTGGCTGCAATATACTTAACATTTGTTGGACGCCAATCCCACGAGCCTCTGTAACAGCAGTGTTCTGCTCAGTACTCAAGTCCTGCATTGAACTCGCTTGCGATGCCATAGAATTCCAAATCACACTGCCACAAAAACCGTTTAATTGCTTATAAAATTCTGGTCCTGAAGTAAAATTAGGGATTGACATAGTCCAAGTGGATGCATTAGGAGCAGCATTCATAACTGAGACCGGATCTAAGCTTGCTAAAAAGTCTGGCACCGGATTATTACAAAAATCACACAGGTTTGAAGGCGATGTTGAACAATTAGTTAAGTTAGAACTTTTACAGTAACCCATATCATGTTGCGCATTTGTTTGAGCTGTATTATATTGAGATTGTAATTGCATTTGTAGCATGTAAGCGCAAACTTGTCCGGTTAAAATGGCGGCAGCTCCCTGCAGTGTTGGATTTGTCGAACCCCCGCTTACTAGCTGCAAACTACCTGTTGACATAGATACTATAGAACCACCAGTTGAAATATATCCCAAAGCTGCATTCCATATTTTATCTGCCGCACCTACTCCTTGAATAACAAGCCACATAATCAGCACTTGCATTAAGCTATAACCGCTAGTTTTGGGAATAAGCAGGGTCATACCTACTGTTGCACGCAGTGGTAGCCAAATTGAGGACCATTGTTTACCTAAAAACTCACCGTCATGGGCTGTATTCATGGTGCCTACGATTAATGCATACATAATAACTATGCTACCTAAAGCTAAGATAGATAGGTTCAAGACACTCATCATTATACCAAAAATTTGACTACCGCCTCCGGAGGATAAAACTCCTTCAACCGTACCAAATATATTGCCTAAATAAATCAATGATGCATCTGAAGTTGGAGGAGCTAAAGATAAAGCTGAATTGAAAGGAACCTGGGCATGTCCTGCCACTGAAAGAAGTAATAATACAACAAAATAGCCAATAAACAATGGCATAAAGCACTCCTAGCAAAGATCCATCTTAATAATTTTATCTAATCATGTTTGTTCTGGGCAAGCATCTGCACTAAACTGTTTAGATAAGCGATTTAATCCTGATTCTATCCCCTGATCTGTGGCCTTACCAAATTGTTCTAATTTTTGTGCACCATCTTGAAACCATGATTGCGTTTCAGTTCCTAATGTCTCAGGGTGTCCACCAATCCAACGTAAAATTTTATCAGGTAATAAATATATTAAGGTAAATGTTTTTTGAATAATCGTCAAATATGCACTGACATATATGACCACATAAAACATACAACCTAATAATTGAGCAAATGGGAAGTCGCCCCAATTAATTCCGTAGATATTTTCTGAACCCATACCCGCTTGAGCTATCTCACTTGCATCGATTTTTAAAAAACCCGCTGCTATATCAAAACCTGAATTTAATACCCAAATGCCAACGTATGATAAAGCAATACCGGTAACAAATCCAATCACCATCATTGATGGGCGTAAAAACACATTTACTAATAACATTAAACCGTGTTCACCTTTGCCAAGCAATCCTTCGCCTTCCGGGGTAGCAACACCTAGAGCCATAATTGGTGCCGCAACCAGAGCTTCAATTACGGCAAAAAACCAAGCAATAACGCCAAAGGTAAAAATCATATAGGGAAGAAGCGGTATGTAATAGCAGGTAGTAAAGCCTATCATAACAAAATAGGATAACCAGGCTGTATATAGAGGCGTTAAAAAAGCTACTAAAATTAATATCACTCCTCCCATCATCGGGAACGCACCCAAACCACTGACTGCAAGCATGCCTAAATAGGAATATAAGGTTGATTGGATAAAACTTGCGCCCATATTTGCCAAGTCAACTATGGGGTTATTAGACATGTTAGTTAATATTTGCATCGCATACTGCATCTGCGGCCAAATACAGACTTTCAAAGGAATAACAATTAACACATTTATTGCCAGACCAAGCATAGAACTTATAGCCTTAGCAATAATGGTGAGCAAATCATGAAAAAACCATTCTATGCCATTGCTCATACAGAAAGTCATACCGGCAAATTGGGTTTTATTTACACATCCAGTTGGAGATTGGCTCGAAAAATTATTGCTACTCGGTAACATTTTTACAAAGAGCATGGAGAAATCTGGCAAGCTGGGAGGCACTATGCCGGGTTGTTGGGGGATATGGAAAAAATAACTATTACCAATAAAACCCAGGGCTGTTGTAGCGCATGCTCCATTAGTGTATGCTCCCTCAGGTAGTACATAGCCTTGTGAGGACTGAAATGATCCTGAGCTTGAAAAAGTTAAGGTTTCATTACAATCATTGGGGTTGGCTGAGTTTTTACCCCAGCCTTGCAGCATAGCAAGCAACATCTTCTCATAGTGGGTAAATCCGCCTTGTGGTTTCAAAAACCAACAAAGACCTGTGTTATCGCGATTGCAATCAGGGATTGAATAAAATTTACTTGCCTCCAATCCTGAGCTCAGATCTTTACTGATATTTATTTTATTTGCCGGGCCAGTAAGATTCACTAAATTAAAAAAATATGCGCCAGAAAACATCCATCCAGTTTGTTCCGTCTGCGTAATAAAGTTTCTTACTTGCTGGAATTTTTCCGCATTTTGCATTTCTTGTTGTAAATTTAATATCGGCATCATCAAGCCATCATAAGCAGCAATAGCATTGATTAATTCATTGCCAGCAAATAATACTCCCGTATCAGGTAAATCAGTAGAATTTTTCCAGAATCCACATAGAGAGCTATCTTGAAACATCTGGCAAGTATCGCCAATTTCATTTTTAGCGACACCATACTGTAGATTAGCAATAGATGAGGTATTGTCAGTTAAATTACTTTGCGTTGATAAAGCTGGATTATTTTCAACCATGGCGTTGGCTACGATTAATAAATTGCTATACATTTGAGCAACAGCAATCGCTCTACTCATATTGAAAGATTGCATTTCTTCTTGGTTAAATAGTACATTGCTAGCGAGGTTATTAACGTTATTCCAATGAATTTCTCCACACATACCGTTTAGACTACTATAAATGCCTGTTGAAAAATTTGGCATGGGCATTGCATATGAATTTGGCTGCAACCAGCCTTGTTTAGAATTTTGATAGGTGACACTGTTAACACTTGCTAAAAAATCTGGAACGGAAGTTTGACAGAAATCTATCCAGCGCTGATCATTGGGGTTGTAACAAGGTCCGGAGTTAGTTGTTGCTGCTTGATTAATGTAGTGATTTTGGGTTTTTTCTAGGGCTCGTTGCGCGGCCAACATACACACTTGACCGGTTAATATTGCTGAAGCGCCTATAAAGGTACTATCTTGCTTGTCTGAATAAGAATTTATAATTTCTCTAGAGTTCATTTGTGCCTGAACAATTTTACCGCCTCTATTTAGATAATGTAATGCTGATGACCAAATTTTATCTGCTGCTCCTACTCCTTGCACCACAACCCACATCATAAAAATTTGCATCATACAATAGCCTGAGGCCTTCGGAACGATAAGTAACATACCAGTACTGCATCTTAATGGAATCCAGATGGAAGACCATTTCCTCCCCAAAAACTCGCCATCATGGGCAGTATTCATAGTACCCACCATAAGGGTATACACTATGATAATACTCCCCAGCGAGAGTATTGCCGCATTAAAAACCCCCATCATTGTACCGAATATCTGACTGCCAGTACCTGATAAAACACCATCAACAATACCAAAAATATTGCTTAAAAATTGAATAGAACTATCACTTGCCGGAGGGGCAAATGATAATGAAGTGGTTAGAGGAATCCCTTGGGCGTATGAACACAAGCTAAACAAAAAAAGCACAACATAAAACAAAATCACTTCCTTTTTAGGACTAACATCAACCAATCTTTAAAATTAAAATTTAGGTTTTGATGATTTAATAAGGTTAAGTAAAAATGATATCTAAAGGCTAAAGAAAAAGCAATTAGACTAATACAAATTGTCACTATTCCAACTAAATAAAACCCTGTGGCTATTTTATGAGCGGCGTAGAGAAAAATTATTACAAAAATGAGGCTAAAAAATTGATACAAGCGTTTAAAAGTTTTTTCTTGCACAGCCAAGTCAATTGGGCTCAATTTATACTTTTCAATTACCTCGGTAAATACCTTAGGTTTTTCGGCGCTAATTTCCTTGATTTTAAAAAAATTAGTAAATAACTCTTTCAAGTAATTGATAAATCCTGCGGAGCGATCCCAATCGGACCACTCTTTTAATCTAACAACTTTTTTCACCCACTCAAACATATTTGCTCCTAAGATTGCAAGTTAATCCTTTTTACTGCATATTATTTAAATTATCATATAATAATCTTATTATAATTAACAAGAAGATAAACATGCCAGACCTTAGTCATCAAGCATCGAATGAATACTGGGCCAATTTTTTTGATCCAAACATTTATCGTATAATTTGCTTTCTCGAGAGTGTGGAAAATAATACTCTCGATGGAAATCCTGAACTTGAAATTGCCCTCAAAAATCTTGGGGATATACTTGAAGAAATTCATTTCATAGATATTAACCAGCTCAAGCATGAAGATATTTTTATTCAAATTATCGCCAATATAAAAACTAGTCGTGGCTTGCGTTTATTGCAAGCTATCGACCAAGCCCATCCAGGCAGTGCATCGAAAGTAATCGGTTACGCAGAGCATGCTTCCATGTCCGGCAATAAAGTTGCTACCACTTTCATTAAACGCAATCTTGCCTTTGAACGATTAAGGCTGCTATCCAAAATATTTTCACCACAGAGATTACGTTTAATTTCAAAATCATTAGAGGTCGAGGTATGAGACTTAATTTAGCTTATCGATTGGCAAGTATTATGCTACTAACTATTGCCAATTACTCCTTTTCACAATCAACCACCGATACAGAACCAACCACCCCTCCAAGCAGTGGTGAATATTCTGCCTATACTCAACAAGTTAAATCTGAGCTATCAGATGGAACTTCTATTTTGCAGCAAATAAGCAATGAAATTGTCAATTTTGGCTCTTATTTTGGGTTTGATCTTCTAAATCAACCCACGGCTACCCCCAACAGTTCATTAACTAATATGAATAAAGCTATGAAGTATGAAATTGATTCGGTAGAAGACCTATTTGCGACACTATCAATTAATTTCAACTATGCCAGTACAGAGCCATTCATCGCAAACTCCGTGTATAATAATCTCAATCAAATGGCTAATTTAGTATTTAATCAAAATTCCTCTAGCTCAACTAGCCAAAACACCAATAATTTAAATAGTCCGCAAAACATTAGTACTCCTGTAGCGCAAATGTTACAAAACATTCTTAGCGTAACACCTGATTCATACTGTTATATTACTCGCCCAAACTCATCAAATTGTAATAATAGAAACTGGCAACCCGACTGCACCTACCCTTACACTATTTCACAAATTTATGCCAATGCCTGGGGATTCTCAGCAAGTGAAGGCAACGTTGCAAACCTATTCACCGCAACTGGACCTGCCGCTAATGGTACATGTAGCATTACCACTAACAACCTTGATGAGTTATCAACTCTAGTTTATCAAAACATCTACTCTGGGCAGTTATTCTTCCCAAGCAATAATCAAAACTATAATCAACTGCTATTAAATCAGTTGGATAGCTCGTTACTCACGACCCCTCTCCTCTATGATGATTCGAGTCAAAATTCCTCCAGCTCGCAAAGCTACGGACTTGCGACTAACAGCGCGCAGCAAGCTGCAGAAAATTATATCCAATACGTTACTGGTAATGTTTTACCACCGCAACCGGTAAGTGAAAATGATTTACAAACCATTTCTCAAAACATCTTCAGCGCCTCTGATATTGGCGCGCAATTAAGTTCATTTAGAGCGCTTAGCCAGTATTTTTTAGGAATGCGTGTTTATGCTTCACGAGTTTCGGTTGCAATTCAAAATATTTATGAAATACTGGGTTCGCGGATAAAAATTCCTAGTGATTCACAAGATGATCAAAGCAACAATACAAGCCAAGCTTTAAACGAATTTAAAATGGCAACCTATAGACTTTATAATCCTAAGGCCAATCTTAGCGATTTATCGACTAGCACAACTGGTAAGGATGAGCCTTGGCAACAAATGATCAATAATGCTTCGCCGGCAACTATTCAAAAAGAAACAGCTATCTTATTGGCAGAGATTAATTATCAGTTATATCTCATGCGTAAACAGCAAGAAAAGCTCTTATTAACCAATAGTGTCATGCTCTTACAATCAACAACGGCTCCTTATATGCAAGTTCCAGAAACAAATGGAAATAACGATGGTGTTAGTAATTAAAACTTAGTTTATAACCGCGCAATAACATCTTGCGCGGTGATTAAATGCATAACCTCTGGATGGTGATTTTTATCAAACCAGTCCCGTGCTTGCTGTTTTTTTGAGCGCGCAAATGCTTTTTTTGCTTCCTCGTACTTACTAATAACTTTATCTAGTTGCCCATAAGGACCAGATATTTCTGGCCTGGTGACCGCATGCAAGGCTATAACTGGAGTATTAACAGCTGCGGCCATATGGGATGGCCCAGTATCTGGACAAAGTAATAAATCAGCCGCAGCAATTAAAGCTAGTAGCTGCGGCAATGTGGTTTTTCCGACCAAATCAATCACCGCAACTTCTTGCATTATGGCATCGGCTAGCCATCTATCATGCTTGCCAGGTCCGCCACATAATACTACTGTAACCGGCAATTTAGCTTGCAGATGTTTTATAACCTCTATATATCCTTGCGCATGCCAACTACGCTCCGACTTACTAGCGGCAGGATTTATCAAGACTAATTTATTGCCCACCCCCCACTCTTGCTTTTTTTCTGTAACCCAGATCTTAGCGTGGCAATCAAGAGTCAAACTCCACTCTACCTGCAAATCTCTAGCGCCGAGATATTCAGCAAATTGCATAAAACCTTCAAGAGTATGTACTTTGCGGAACGGGATTTGCTCATTTACTACCCAAGAATGCAGCTCTTGGCCACGAATCTTATCATAACCAATTTTTTGCCGCGCCTTAATCAACGGGATAATAGTGTGGGCACGAAAGCTCGCTTGCGCGGCGATTAAGACATCAAAAGTGCGATGCTGAAACAGCTTTTTTAGGCGCCAATAGTCAGTCGGTGAATTAGGCTTATCTATTACTATAAATTCTATCTCTTCAATAGTTCTTACTAAATCAAATGCTGGCTTTGAAATTATCCAAGTAATTTTAGTTTCTGGAAAATTTCTTTGCAAAGCACGTACCGTTGGCAAAAACATCAGTACGTCTCCCAAAGCAGATAATCTAAATACCGCAATTGATTTATAAGGAATCATTATTTATTACTCTCAACAAGAATAAATTGCGTGCCGCAATATGGGCATACTTGTTGATGCTTTTCTTCTATCGGCAAGAAAACTCGCGGGTGACCATTCCATAATTGCATATCTGGAGTAGGACAACACAAAGGTAAATCTTTGGCGGTTATCTTAATAACTTTTTGCTGACAAGCCGTTACTTGCTGATTATCCATGGTATTTAATTCTCTTAGTGTATTAAAAAATTAATTACTATTATCTAATATTTTTTTTATGCAATCTATGATTTCTGTTAAAATAGTAGCGCTTGGCTGGTAAAAATTACTACTGCCGACAAAGCTGCGCAACCAAGTCATTTGGCGTTTAGCTAACTGTCGCGTAGCTACAACTGCTTTTTCTTGCCAAGCATCTGCAGCAAGCTCTCCTTGCAAATACATAATTGCCTGCCGATAGCCAACGCTTCTTAATGCCGGATGATGAGGAGAAATTGAGTTATTTGCTAATATATCTCGAACTTCATCGAGCAGTCCAGCTTGCACCATTTCTGCAAAGCGTACCGCAATTCTCTGATGCAACCACAACCTGTGCTCTGGCAATAAGACTAAATTATGACAATCAAAATCATTGCTTTCTTGTGCCTCTTGCAGCCATGCTGACCAGGTTTTTCCTGATTGCAAATAAATTTCAAATGCTCTAGAAATGCGTTGCTGATCATTGGGATGCACTCTTTGCGCTGTTACAGCATCAAAACTAGCCAACTTTTGATGCATTTGTACCCAGCCAACTTGCTGTGCCTCGTTTCTAATGCTCTCCCTAATTTCTGCAGCAGCTGCAGGTAGCTTTGCTAAGCCATTCTGGAAGGCATGTAAATACATCATTGTTCCACCAACTAACAAAGGATATTTATGGCGGTTTAGTATTTCTTCACAAATAATTTGTGCTTCTGCACAAAACTGCGCAACAGAAAATGTTTCGGCTAAACTGCAGCGATTAATTAAGTGGTGCGGATATTTATCTAACACCGCTAGAGGCGGCTTAGCCGCACCAATCACTAATTCTTTATAGATTAAACTAGAATCTAGGTTAACAATCTCGAGCGGCAATTCATCAGTTAGCCAACAAGCTAAATCAGTCTTGCCAATGGCGGTAGGTCCAACTAAACAAAAAACTTTTTTAGTGTTCATTAAAAATTTTCCGACAATTTTCTATACTTAACTGTTTGGCAAACACTCCAGTCTGGTTGTTTGCCAAAGCAGTTTGAATAAGGTCATACTCAATGGAACTTAAGTCATAAGCAGTAAATTGACAACATTTAACTAAATCTGCACGACTGATATCATCTACTTTAAGAGCTTTAATAACTAAATTTACAAAATTTTTTAAGTTGAATTGTGGCAACCAAGCAGGGATTGAGCGAATACAAATACTATTTTCACTCCAAATTTGCATCTCTATGCCAAATTTTTGCATGTTATCCATTAATGCTAAAAGTAACTTTTCATTCAATTTTGGCACTTGTGCTATATATGGCATCAACAAAGTTCTTGACGCTCCATAATCAATGCCAGAGGCATTATACTGCATATGTTCTTGCCACCACACTGCGACATTCACCAGGTAATGAAACGGCGCTAACGAGGCGATAATATATTCTGCATTACAAATAGTATAATTGTGGCTTACCACTGCAGGCAATTCCATCGAATTATGTGCAGTTGGCTCTGGAGGTACATTTTCTACTGGAACTTGCCAAAAACTCTTGAGAGAACTCAGGATAAAATCATATATTAAGCGCGGTTGCTCAAAACGGACTTCTTGTTTAGCAGGGTGCACATTGATATCGACCATCGTCGGCGGTATTTCTAAATACAGTACACATTGCGGATGCCTGCCCGGCGGTAATAACGGCAAATAGACTTGCTTAAGCGCATGCAGGATTAATTTATCCTGCACAATGCGTTGATTTAAAAAAATCCATAATCTGTCATTCTGACTTCTATGATTTTGCAAATTACCTAACCAACCATTGATTTTTAAACCGGAGCGCTCGATATCAATAGCAATAGCGTCTTCAAAAGATTTGCCCCATAATTTTTTTATCCGCGCATAATGCTCTACCTGGCTTAATGCCGCAGGCAAATCAAGAATCAACTCCTGATTATGGCGCAAGACAAAGTGAATACTCGGGCATGACAAAGTAAACCTTTTGACTAAGGCCTCAATAGCGCTCCACTCATAGCCTGGACTCTTCAAAAATTTCTTTCTAACTGGAACATTATAAAACAGGTCTTTGACCTCAATAGTTGTGCCAACATCACGAATTGCTGAACTTAGATTACGCACTCCATGGGCATGTTCAATCCGCATTGCACATTCTTGGTGGCTGGGACGCGAACATAACTCTATTTTAGCAACCGAGGCCATACTTGCCAAAGCTTCGCCCCTAAAACCTTTGCTCGTAATTGCATATAAGTCTTCTATAGACTGCAACTTACTCGTACAATGCGGCTCAAGTGCTAATATCAAATCATTTTTGTCAATCCCCATCCCATTATCGGCGACCTGAATAGAAGTAAAACCGGCTTCGCAGATAGCAATTTCAATCTGGCTTGCTTGGGCATCTACGGCATTTTCCAATAGTTCTTTAACCACAGAAACTGGTCTTTCAATAACTTCACCGGCGGCAATTTGGCTCGCTAATTCTTTAGATAAACGATTAATCCGCAACATATTTAATGTACTCTAGGTGGATAATCATGAAAGTATTGCTTAATTCCCATAAAGATAGCCTGGCTCAATTGCTCTTGATAAGCAGCGCTGGCTAATTTGCGCTCTTCCTGCGGATTAGAAATAAAGCCTGTTTCGACTAAAATCGACGGGATATCAGGTGATTTTAATACTAAAAAACCAGCTTGTTCAACATGATGATTATGCAATGGTGTCAACAAGCCTAGATATTTAAGCACATTTTGGCCCATTGTCAGGCTAGATTGAATGGTTGCGGTTTGGGATAAATCTATCAAAACCGACCTAACCATACCATTTTGGTCATCTAATTCCTGTAAATTTACCCCCCCTAGTTCTGAATAATTTTCTTTAGCTGCTAACCAACGTGCAGCCTCACTAGTTGCTCCACGAGATGATAAAGCAAAAACTGAGGCACCATGGGAGTTAGGATTAGTAAAAGCATCAGCATGAATGGCCACAAAAATATCCGGATGATGGTGGCGGGCAATCTCTAAGCGCCGCCGCAAATCAATAAAGTAATCACCATCTCGCGTTAATATAGCTTGCATACCTGGAGAGCCATCTATTTTTCTTTTTAACCGCCGCGCTATTTGCAACACCACATCTTTTTCTTTTGTGCGATGGTAACCAAATGCGCCAGGATCTTTGCCGCCGTGCCCTGGATCAATCACGACTAGTATCTTGTTATGTCTCAAGACTGGTGCGGGCTCGTTAATAATTATTTTTATAACATATTGATTGTCATGCAGTTGCGAGGGGAGAACTTTAAAACTATGGATATCGTCTTTATCGATAACAATGCGGGTGAAAAGCTTATCATGCTCGCCAATTCGTAATGTTGCATTGGGAATTTTTTGTAAATGGGCAATATTAGCCCCTAATATGGTATTGGGGAAATCTAGAACTAAACGTGTTGGCTGTTGGACCTTAAACACTTTTGGGGTGCATGCGCTATCTAAGTGCACTGTTAATTCATTATTATTAATCCTGACTAAGGTAATTGTTTTTGACCAACTAAAACTCGCTAACATGCAGCAATATAATATAAGTATTTTTAACATTTATAAGCCGCCAAATTATGCAGAAATTGTTTACCAACACTAGTTTGTGCACTTATATGCACATTTCTACCACCTTGGGCGGATAGTTCTATGGTTATCAAGACATCTAATAGCGGCATCAACAGTGGCGCGTTCGCCGGCCATTCAATGCAACAAACTGGGTCATCTAATAAATAATCGCGAAAACCCAAGTCCTCTAAATCATAGAGAGATTTTAATCTGTATAAATCAAAATGATAAAACACGCCAAGTTTGGTTTGATAGCTCTCAACCAGGTTAAATGTGGGGCTTTTAACTGCGGACTTTACCCCCAAATTTTTGAGCATGGCGCGAATAATAGTAGTTTTCCCCATGCCAATCTCTCCTTGCCAACCAATAATTAATGGAGGCTTGACAATGTCGGCAATATTTATACCAAATCTTTCGCTTTCTTGCTCTGATGACAAATAAAAATTCATTTGAATAATAAATCCTGCATATGATTTTGTAACTGTTTTATTAATATTTTTGGTCTAACAATCATTGCCGGGTGTTGCTGCATAACTGCATCTCCGGCGAGCGCATGCAACCCAACTGCTAAGTTTGCAGCATCTTCAATATTCGCTATTTGCGCCATACATCCAGCAATTAAACCTGACAACACATCACCCATGCCCGGTGCAGCCATGCCTGGGTTGCCATATGGGCAGGCCTTAATTACATTATTTGCTCCGAGCACTAAACTGCCAAAACCTTTCAATACCACTGAACTGTGGTATTTGGAATGTAAAGCTTTAATGGCCGCACATCTATCTTTTTGAATGCATGCCACAGTCATTCCTAATAGCTGCGCCGCCTCTCCTGGATGCGGCGTAATAATCCAATTATTACGTCTTAATGCATCTTTAGCAAGATAATGTAGAGCTCCTGCATCAGCAACCGTTGGGTTAGCAATATTTTTAACCCAATTCCAAGCAGCTTGACCCCACTTATCAAATCCTAGACCAGGACCAATTACAATGATATCCTCACTATGGAGACCAATTCCTTGAAATTGTTGCAAAGGATGCCAGATAATTTCAGGCAACTCGCCATATGGCGGCGTAATCTCACTTGGATAGTACACTTCTACCAATCCAGCTCCCATAACTAATGCGGCATAGGCGGCAAGCACACTTGCTCCAAACATCTCCGCTTGCCCAGCAATAACTTTAACCCGCCGAAAGGAACCTTTAGAAACATACTTATTGCGCTTAGGATACAAGGAAATCAAACACTCTTTGTCTATTAAATACGGCGACGGTGTTAGCAACTCCAACTGACCGACAAAATCTTTTGCTTTAGGAGCAAATAGTCCTTGTAAATACGCATATCGAGACAAAGTGGCATGGGCATGCACCATGCCTTGTCGTATCTCACCTGTGTTTGGGTTTAGTCCTGAAGGACAATCTAGAGCAATAATAACCCCTTGGGACTTATTCAGGAGGTCAATCATCTCCAATTGATGCTCCAGCAGCGCCCCAGTATCAATTGCAGCGATTACATCAATAATATATTCGTAATGCTTGCTAAATTGGCTTGCAAGTTGAAAATGTATATCATCAGGAATGGTGCTAGTTAAATCCGCACTAATAAATAGGTCAATTTCTTGAGCTGCTTGCCTAACCATGTTTATCACGTCCTCTAGACGGTTGGCATCGCCGCAAAAAACTGCCACGGTTTTAGGAGTGTCTTTAAATAGATTAGCTGAGAAAATATTAAATTTCTCTTTGGCGTGTTGCTGATGAAGCACTTGCCAAAGAGTTACGTCGATTAAATTAGCATCTTTATTGTTGATCATTTTTGCTAACAATAGATAAAAAAGGTTTTTTAGATCTATTATTTTCAACAACTGGTTCTAATTCGTCAAGCTCTTCTGGCTGAAAAGTCATTCCTTCGCTATTTTCTTTTGCATAAATGGCTTTAATAGAGCCTATTGGCAAACTAATCTTCATAAGAGCGCCAGAAAAACGTGCAGAGAAAGTAACACCAGTAGCGCCGATATCCAATCCTCGACAAGCATGCGCAGAAATATCTAACACAATTTTTCCATCTCTTACATATTGAGTAGGCACAACTACTCGAGGATATTCGGCATTAATCAATAAGTATGGTGTCCAATTATTATCAGAGATCCAATTATAAAATGCTGTTACTAAATATGGTTTTTTTGATTTCATGCCACTCTCATTTGTTTTTCAGCCTCAGTTAAACTTGACTTAAATGAATCCCGTTGAAATAATTTTTGCATATAAGCGTGCAACCCACTACATTGCTCCGGAATTTCGACGCCTAATAATGGCAATCTCCATAGCAATGGCGCCATAGTACAATCTAACAATGAAAACTCATCGCTAAGGAAATATGGTTTGTCAAAAAATACTGGCTCTAAGGCAATCAGACTATCTTGTAAGTCAAGACGTGCTTGATCCACATCTTGCTGTTTTTCAATCGCACTCATTAAACTATACCAGTCACGTTCAATACGATAAATCATTTTACGACATTCTGCGCGTGCGACTGGATAAACCGGCAATAAAGGTGGATGAGGGAAACGTTCATCCAAATATTCAATAATAATTCTAGATTCAAATAACACCAATTCTCGGTCTAAAAGAGTTGGGGCTGTTCCGTAAGGATTTAACTTCAATAATTCGGCTGATGGATTTTCTGTATCTATAGCGATAATCTCGACATTTACCCCTTTTTCAGCAAGCACAATCCTAACTTGATGACTATAAACATCTGATTTATCTGTGTATAAAGTCATTACTGTTCTTTTGGTCACAATAGCCATGTAGGTAATCTCCCAAAGTCATTACTTAAGTAAAAAACAATTATATCACAAAATACCTTATTTTTGGTAAAATTTACTTAAAATTGTTGCTAATACTAACCCTAAACTACACAACAATAACACGATAGAACCTATTACATGTCTTTGCTTACGCTCAGGAGCCGCAATCCCATCGAGGTATTGAGCAATTATCTGCGCTTCATTTTCACTCAATAAAACCTGTGGCATTAGCACATCTGGAGCAATATGATTATTGACCCCAAATCTTGCTGATTTATCCGGATAAAAATTTAACAAATACTTTTCTAGCCACTTTTTTGAGTATTGTAATGTTATTAATGACAAATCTGGAGGAGCACGACCAAACCATCTTTCAGCGTCAATTTTATCTAAATTACTTTTATGAATAGCACTAATGACCCCGTACTTTGTACTATGACAGCCCCCACAATAACGAAGAAAGCACTCCCGCCCACTATTATTGGACCATAAGCTCAAGCTGCATAAACATAAAAGTAAATATCTTATCATTATCTATCCTGCTTACTATACCATGGCATCAAGAGAAAAAAAGCAAAATAGAACAAGGTAGCCATTCTTGCAATAATTATTCGACCATCATTAACCTCATACCAACCTAAGCCGCCTAATAATAGAAAATCCAACCCAAACATATACACCAGGTAACGATTAATTTTACTTTTTAACTTTAATATTCGCTGTTTGCTTTTATCTAATAATGGTAAGAACATAATCATAACTAATGCCATTGTGGCAAAAAAAAGCCCCATGCCAAGATTGGGAATAGATCTTAAAATAGCAAAATAAGGCGTCAAATACCACGGGGGATGAATATTGGCTGGCGTTTGCAGCGGATCAGCGGGCATTTGATTAATCCCTTCAATAAATAATCCTCCACCTGATGGGAAAAAAAATATGGCGGCAAAAAACAAACAGAAGAATATCCCGATAGGGACAAGCTCTTTGACTAAATGATGAGGAATAAATAATATTTTTTTACTAGGCTGTTCTACTTCAATGGGCTCACTTGACCCAACGCAACGAATTGCAACAATATGAAGTTTTATAATAATAAATATTAAAAAAGGCACTAGTATAATATGCAGTGCATAACAACGTTGTAACAGTGGTTGACCAACTTGCTGCGCTCCACGCAGCCAATACTTAATCACTTCTCCTATCCAAGGGATCCCATCAAGCGCAGATGTTGCAACTTCAGCGCCCCAATAAGACATTTGCCCCCAGGGCAAGACATAGCCCAAAAATGCCTCGAGCATTAACAGAAACCACAACAAAGTACCCAATACCCAAACTACTTCACGTGGTTGGCGATAAGACCCGTACCTAAATGCGCGGATTATATGCAGATACAAGCAGATAAATAAAAATGAGGCTCCTGTAGTATGTAAATAACGAATAAACCAACCTGCGGAAATCTGGTGCATTAATTCTTGTACCGAGGCAAAAGCGCGCTCAATAGTTGGAATATAAAACATTACTAACCACAACCCACTAATAAATTGATTAATTATTAGTAAAACGGCTATCAGACCAAACGCATACCAAAAGTTCAGTGTTGCTGGCACCTGGTAAGACCAAATATGTTTGTTTAAAAAACTCTTAATGGGGAAGCGCTGTTCTAATTTCTCACGCATTACATTTCACCTATAACAATAGATTTACCATTATTAATAAAATGATAAGGAGGGATCTCAAGATTTCTTGGCGCTGGCACTCCTTTCACAACCCTACCTGCCAAGTCAAAACGTGAACCATGGCAAGGGCAAACAAATTGCAGTTGTTTTAACATCGGAATGCAACCCATATGGGTGCACTGCGCCGATGACACAAAATATTCATCAACAAGTGATCGCATTACTCCAACCTGGGGCGGCTGTTTCGATTGTAGTGACAAGGGATCTTTTAATAAAGGATTAGGTTGCTGTAAAGCAGATAACATTATTTTGGTTCTTCTGAGAATCCAAATTGGTTTTCCCTGCCACATGACCGTCATAATATCACCAGGCTCTAGGCTAGAAATATCGTAGGTAACCGGAGCTTCTTTTCTTAAGGTTTTTTGCGAGGGAAGCCATGATCTAATAAAAGCATAAAACCCAGCTAACAGTCCAACTGAGGCCAAAATAGCCAGGGCCCTTTGAATAAATTTACGTCGGGATAAATCTGTTTCAACGCACATAAATAATAAATAAAAAGAATTAAGTTATCATTATATTGAAAAAGAACAAAATGGCAAGGTTTAATTCAGCTTTGTAGTTTTTGACAAAGAAACAACTATCAATATGCCGCTAGAAACTAAATTTACAAAAACTTTGCCTTCTCATTAACCGCAAATTGCTGAGACGTTTTTCACCCTTTATAGCATCTTCGACCACGGGTAAAAAATCCTGAGCATTCTCGGCGCATGCTTGCAACAACTGTGCATCAAAACCATCTCTAATAATTTCTGGGCAACCATTGAGAATAAATGCAAACGGTGCTTGTTGCTTGTCTTGAACATAAATAAGCAGCAATTGTTTTAACATAGCTAAATCAACAGTATTTAAGCGCGCCATGCGTCTTTTGAGCATTTGCTGTGCGGCTGTGTTTTGACAATACAAACTCACAAAAAATGGACTCCTATTTTCCAGATAAGCTCTATCAGGATCATCTTTATGGCAATTAGAAGTCGCATAGTTTTTAAATAACTCATTTGTGATGATAAAGTAACTAACGATATTATTTTTTTGAAATTGAATTGCCTTAATAAATAAATATACAAAAGATGGCTCGCATTTAGGAACTACTATACACATCACACATATCTTCAATAAATCATTAGCAAGCTCCCAATACCTATGCTGACTATCTAAGACCATATCTTCAGAATGTTTCTTCATCATCTCCAACATATAGTTTATACATGTTTTTTTAATACAATTGTCATATGTTACCAGTTGCTCATTACAAAGATAGGTTTCTAGATTGTGGATATTAAAGTACATCCCCAGGCCGATTACTCTCCGTTTAGAATCTGCAACAAGGGCACTATCAATTATTGGGGTACTCTCAAAATACTGCTCCAAATCAACCAGATACCTTTCTAGTTCAACTCGACCATTTTCACGCATAAAATGCCGAAAAGCTACCATTTCTTCACTAGAAAAAAAACTCTCAAGATTTTCCACTACCCAAATAATTCGTTGCCGCAAATGTAACATAAATTTTTGCACTTCATTTCTATCTTCGTCGACTAAAATAGCCATAGCAATTTTTTCTACCATAAACCATGGCGTTAACAACACCCGCAAAGCAACTAGATAACTTTCTAGAATAAATATTTTTTCTGGCTCCGGCGAAACTGCCTGCCACCATGGATCGGCGCTAATAAAAAAGTTCAGCTTTTCTTGCTTAGAATGCTGTGAAGCAATCGACAAACATTCATCGCCATGAAAAAAATTCGACCAAAAACGCTGCAGGTTTTGCGTAAAAAATATTTCATCGGTTTTTTGACTGATGGTCACTAACAATTTAGATGGGTGCGCGTAACCTGATAATATCAAATTGACCATTGTTAAGGCGCCAAGATTTTGCGCACGCCCATTTTTGAAATAGGTAATTATGCGCTCTGGATCAATAACATCAAATCTATAAGCATTGGAATTAGCCAAGCATAGGCTGAAACCAGATTGATGCCGAGCGTCATACTTAATTTTGGGAATGAAGTTATTATCTTCATCAACGAGCGCAGGCACCCACAAATTCAGCAAAACATGTCCAAGTATATTAGCTTTAACAGCCAATTGACTTTTCCTTGGTGCATTAACATGCAGATTTATTCTTAAATCAGGGAGACTAGTATGTTTATTATTTAAAGATTTAAATGTCTGTGACTGACCACTCAAGCGCAACACATTTCACCTACGAAGATAAAAAAAAACCCTGATAAACAGGGTTTTTGGAAAATAGAAGAATTAACGTTTGGAGAATTGTGTTGCTCTACGAGCTTTGCGCAATCCAACTTTTTTTCGCTCAACACAGCGTGCGTCGCGTGTTAATAGCTGTTTTCGACGTAATTGCTTACGAAAACTATTTTCGTTAGGCTCAGCATTCTCAACTAAACCATCTTCATCATATGCAACTAAAGCGCGAGCTATTCCTAAACGAACGGCACCTGCCTGACCAGACATACCACCACCAGTAACTGTAGCCATGATGTCAAACTTACTTAAAGTATCAACAACTTCAAGTGGCTGTCTAATTATCATGCAGTCAGTCTCTCTAACGAAATACTCGTTAATCGGACGTGAATTAATTACTATGTTACCCGTGCCTGGGCGCAAGAACACTCTAGCTGATGAATTTTTTCTACGGCCAGTGCCATAGAATTGAGTCATTTGAGATTTCATGCTTTACCCTCTAAATCCAATGTCTTTGGTTGTTGCGCAACATGTGGGTGCTCTGCACCTACATATACTTTTAGTTTACGATACATTTCACGACCCAATGGATTTTTTGGAAGCATACCTTTAACTGCGCGCTCAATAATTTTAGTTGGATTTTCCAACTGTAGCTTTGCAAAGTTAATAGACTTAATCCCCCCAGGAAAACCTGAGTGACTATAGTACATTTTGTCCTGGTGTTTATTACCAGTGACTTTAACTTTATCAGCATTTGTAACAACAATATAATCACCAGTATCTACATGGGGAGTATATTCTGATTTATGTTTTCCGCGTAACCGATGAGCAATTTCAGCGGCAAGACGCCCTAATACCTTATCTTTGGCATCAATGATATACCAATCACGTTTCACTTCATGTGACTTGGCACTAAATGTTTTCATGTCATTTACTCCGTACCGCCAGAATCTTTGATTCAATTGAAGAAAGCAAAATTCTAACCAAATGAGAACTTAGAAACAAGAGGTTTCACCTAAATTTCTTCTAAAATTTGCAATTTTTTTACGGGTTGCCCCATTTGCAGATGTTTATGCACTATTGTATCAGCATCTGCAAAATTTTCAATACGATACCATATATTATCAGGATATACTAGTAGGCATGGGCCTTTTTGACATCTTCCTAAGCAACCTGAGGTGCTAACCCGCCATTTACCTGGGCCCCAGCAACCCATTTTTTGTATTTTTTCACTTAAGTATTCCGCAATTTTTTGACTTTCAGCATTTGCACAACACTTTTTACCATCCAGCTTTTGGTTAGTGCAGACAAAAATATGTTTTTCATAATACATTAATTTACACTCTTTTTATGGGCATTATAGACTTTTTCTTTTAATTTCATACCGGTTCTAAACGTCACTACCCGCCGCGCACTCACAGGTACATCTTCCCCGGTCTTCGGATTGCGTCCCGGCCTAGAACCTTTATCCCGAAGAATAAAGTTTCCAAACCCTGAAATTCTTACATTACCTCCGGTAATTAAGCTTGTAGTAATACACTTAAAAAAACTCTCAACAACTAATCGCGCATCTTTTTTGCTAAGCTCTACATCGCTGACTAAATTCTCAATTATATTGGCTTTACTAATTGTGCTCATTAATCCCATCCCGTAGCTTAATATTAAACTCTTGTTTTAATACGACTAAGATTTTCTCTTGAAAAGCTAAAATATCTGCATCAGCAAGTGTTTTTTCATTATCCTGAAAAATACAGGCAAGTGCTAAACTAACATATCCTGCTGCAATTTCTGCACCATGGTAGACATCAAATACTTGTACGTCTTTCAATATATCACATGAAATTACCTTTTTAATAGTCGACAAAATATCTGCTACCGGGACATCACTTGCAACAAGAAATGATATATCTCGCCTTGTACATGGGAATTTTGATATTTTTTGATGTTTTTTTCTTGACTCGGGAGCAACCTTGTCAATATCTAGCTCCCATAAGATAATCTGGCATTGCAAGTCAAGTTCTTGCTGAATCTTTGGGTGCAGTGCTCCAATAATCCCGCACTCCGTGTTTTCAATAATGATTTTCGCAGCTTGCCCAGGATGCAATGCACTGTGCTCACAGACTTCAAATTTGACATCTGTAACGCCATGGGCACGCAATAAGTGAGTTACATGACCTTTGCCATCATAAAAATCAAACTCATGCTCCGGGGAGCACCAATTATTATCTTTAGCATCACCATATAATAACCCGGCTATTTTGCAATTTTCTTGAGCATTGTTTGCGGTTCCTGCAAAAGTTACACCACATTCAAAAATTTGCAACAACTGTTGCTGGCGATTGCTATTATACATCAAGGTAGTCACTAGTCCCGGCCATAAACTCACGCGCATTTGTGACAGTTCTGGCGAAATGGGGTTGAGCAAACTAATTGCTGAGACTTGGGGAAATAGCATCTGCTGTATTTTAGGCGCAACAAAAGCATAGTTGATCACTTCGTTATAGCCCAAAACGCTAAGGTGCTGGCTATAGGTGCGGGTTTTCTGTTCTGAACTAGCCATAATGCCTGGCTTTAACTCACTATGCAGCGGAATAGCTGGAATATTAGCGTAACCATAAAGACGCAACAACTCTTCAACCAAGTCGACATCTGAGCTGATATCAAAACGATAACTCGGAACCTCAACCTCCCAAATATGCTGGCAATCATTAATGCTAAAGTGCAGCCTCAGCAACATATCTTTCATTACTGAAGTACTAATATTGACTCCAGTGCGCTTAACAAATAACTCGGGGTTAAATTTAATTACTACTTTTGCTGGCAACTCCGCATGATTTTCCACATGCACTATTGGCCCTGGCTCACCACCAACCAAACTTATAATAAGCTGCGTTGCAAACTCCAATGCTTTTATTGGCAACTGCGCGTCAACACCTCGTTCGTAACGAGTTGCAGCGTCGGTAGATAAGCCATAGCGTCGTGCTTGGCCTGCGATTTGCACGGGATTAAAGAACGCACTTTCTATGAAGATATCCGTTGTATCATCTTCAATCGCAGAGTCCGAAGTACCCATCACTCCGGCAATAGCAATCGGGCGCAGACCATCTGTAACAATTGGGGTACCAATCTCTAGCATCACCTTCTTGCCATTAATTAACTCAATTTCTGCAGCTTTTTCTGCGTAAGTTACTTCGATTTTTGGATTTATCTTGTACAGATCAAAAGCATGCAACGGCATCCCCAAATAAAACATAGTATAATTTAAACAGTCAACCACAGGATGAACGTCGCGGACACCAACACGGCGCAACTTTTCACGCAGCCATAAGGGCGAAATTGCGTGCGGTCTTATGCCTTTAATAATGCGTCCAGTATACCTTGGACATAGTTGCGGCTCCTTGACATGTACCGCTAGTGTCTCTTCATGCGCAACCACCGCTGCAGTGCTTATCTGCTCTGTAAATACTTTATTGGTCAGAGCGGCTAGCTCTCGAGCCAAACCTAAGGCGCTAAAGCAGTCCCCACGATTAGGTGTTAGTTCAAAAGATATTATATTCTCATTTAAGGCTAGATATTCACGCAAATCTTGACCAACAGGAGCGTCATGCGGAAGCTCCCAAATACCAGCTGATTCTGCAGCGCAGCCTAATTCGGCCGCAGAGCACAACATGCCATAAGACATTTCACCCCGCAAGGCTGCCGCTGCAATATTAAGCCCACCAGGCAGATGCGCGCCTGGCTTGGCTAATGCAACTTTTAATCCTTCTCTAACATTTGCGGCCCCACAAACAATTTGCACGGTCTCTGCGCCATTTAACACTTTACATATCGTTAGTTTATCAGCTTGAGGATGCCGCCTGGTCTCTAAGACCTCTGCAACAACAACATTAATAAACATTGGTGCCGCAGGCTCACATGAACCAACCTCTAAGCCCGCCATTGTAAAACTATCAATGATCTGCGCCATTGGCAAGTCTGTCTGCGTCCAATCACTTAACCACGACTCACATACTTTCATGTGCACTCCTAAAACTGTTTTAAAAAAATAAGGTCGTTTTCAAACATCATGCGCAAGTCCTCTATGCCATAATAAAGCATGGCTAACCTATCCAAGCCTATTCCAAACGCAAAACCTTGATAGCAATCTGAATCAACACCTGCAGCCTCTAAAACATTAGGGTGCACCATACCACAGCCGCCGACCTCAATCCATCCAGAGTGCTTACATAAACGACAACCCTGCCCAGAGCAAGCATAACAAGTCATATCCATTTCTGCAGAGGGCTCCGTAAATGGGAAGTATGAAGGACGAAAACGAAAATTGATCTCTTGCGCAAACAAATGTGAAAATGAAACCTGAAGCATATATTTTAAATGTGCCAGATGCGTTGTTTTATCTATCATCAAGCCCTCTAACTGATGAAACATTGGCGTATGGGTGACATCAGAATCATGCCGATAAACTCTGCCAGGAGCAATAACTCTTATTGGGACTCCAGCTTGCAGGGCTCGAATTTGTACTGTTGAGGTGTGGGTGCGTAACAAATTGCTAGGAGAAATATAAAAAGTATCATGCATAGCGCGTGCGGGATGATGAAGCGGAATATTTAAGGCAGTAAAATTATTAAAATCTGTCTCTATCTCAGGACCGGTAGTTAAGTTAAAGCCTAGTTTTAGAAAAAAATCACATAGGCGATTTTTTACCTGGTTTACTGGGTGCAGGCTGCCAATAGCACAAGATCGCCCCGGCAAACTAACGTCAATGGTTTCTGCTTTAATTTTTGCTTCTAATAACTGCGCATTTAATCTTTGAGTTTTTTCTTCAAGATGGATCTGAATGAGTGTTTTAGCGACATTAACCATTTGGCCCAGCTTTGGCTTTTCGCTGGCTGGCAAATTTGACAAAGTTTTCATAAATTCTGTCAACTTACCTTTTTTACCAAGGTAGCTTACTCTAATCTGCTCCAAATCAACTGGATTTTGGGCCGCATCAATCTCCTGACAGGCTAGATTTTGTAATTCTTCTATACTTTGCACCATAAGATATGCTCTTCAAAAAAATAAGGAGGCTAAAGCCCCCTTAGTTATATAAATTTTTACTTAGCTAGCCAAAGCTAATTTAGCCTGCTCAACAATTTGTAAGAAGGCTGCTTTATCATGGACGGCCAAATCAGAAAGAACTTTTCTGTCTAGCTCAATAGCAGCTTTTTTTAGACCGTTCATCAGCTGACTATAGCTCATACCACAAGCTCTAGCTTCTGCATTGATTCTGACAATCCATAAAGCACGAAATTGTCTTTTTTTCTGACGACGATCACGGTAAGCGTATTGACCGGCTTTAATAACTGCTTGTTTGGCTACACGATAGGTACGGCTGCGCGCACCATAATAACCCTTAGCTTGTTCTAATATTTTCTTATGACGTGCTTTTGCAGTCACACCACGTTTAACTCTAGGCATTGCTTATCTCCTCTCTAACCACCATTCAACATACGAGCCGCTAATTTCGCATCACAAGGTTGTAACCGCGTACAATTAGCACGTAAATGCCGCTTAGCCTTGGTCGTCTTTTTGGTCAGAATGTGGTTACGATAAGCGCCTTTGCGTTTAATTGCACCACTAGCTGTTTTACGAAAACGCTTACAAGCGCCACGATGAGATTTTAATTTTGGCATACAAATCCACTCCGCATTGTTAAGTGACTATTATTTCTTTTTAGGTGATAAAACCATAAGTAATTGTCGGCCTTCACGCTTAGCCTGTTGTTCGACAACACCAAATTCCGCTGTATCTTGTTGCAAACGATCAAGGATTTTCATACCTAATTCTTGATGCGCTACTTCGCGACCACGAAATCGCAGCGTAATTTTAACTTTATCACCATGCTCTAGGAAACGTATCAGGTTGCGTAGTTTTACCTGATAATCCCCCTCTTCTGTCGTAGGACGAAACTTCAATTCTTTAACCTGAATTTGTTTTTGTTTCTTTTTGGCTTCTGCTTGCTTTTTACTAATTTCAAACAAATATTTGCCATAGTCCATAATACGACATACAGGCGGCTTAGCAGTAGGAGAGATCTCAACTAAATCCAACCCACTTTCTTCAGCTGCTCGTAATGCTTCTCTTGTTGAAACAATTCCAACTTGTTCACCTTGTGCGTCAATTAACCGCACTTCTGGTAAAGTAATCTGTTGATTAATGCGTGCTCTATCATTGTCACGCTTCATAGTCGCGCAAATAACTATGTCCTCCTGTTAATTTTTACTATTAATTTTTTCTTGCAAAAAACTAGCAAAGCTCTCAACGCTCATTGCTCCTAAATCAGAACCATCCAATGAACGTACTCTAATAGTTTCTTTTTGGCATTCTTCATCACCAATAACTATAAAATAGGGGATTTTCTGCAAAGTATACTCGCGGATTTTAAATCCTATTTTCTCATTTCTCAAATCAAATTGTACTCTAAATTCTAGATTTTGCAAATGTTTGCTGACTTTTTGCACAAATTCATGATGTCTTTCGCTGATAGGCAGGACAACAACTTGAATTGGAGCCAACCAAGCAGGAAACTTTCCAGCATAATGCTCGATTAAAATTCCTATAAAGCGCTCAAATGAGCCCAGTATAGCACGATGCAGCATAACTGGATGGTATTTTTGGCCATCTTCAGCAACATATTCAGCTTCTAAGCGCACCGGCATGGAAAAATCAACTTGAATAGTTCCGCATTGCCACTTACGTCCTAAAGAATCCGTTAATGCAAATTCAATTTTTGGCCCATAAAAAGCGCCCTCACCTGGAGCGTCTTGCCATGTCATATTATGACTACGCATCGCCTCAGCCAAAGCCAATTCTGCTTTATCCCATGTTTTATCATCACCAACACGCTGCTCTGGACGCAAAGCTAATCTGTATACTATATTTTGAAAACCAAAATCTTGATAAACCGATTTCAGCAATGACAACATACTGCTAACTTCAGCTTGTATTTGATCTTCTGTACAAAAAATGTGCGCATCATCTTGCACCATATTACGGACGCGCATTAGACCATGCAATGCACCACTTGGTTCGCAACGATGGCAATTACCAAATTCAGAATAACGTAAAGGTAAATCACGATAACTTTTGATACCTTGGTTAAACACCTGTACATGGCATGGACAGTTCATCGGCTTAATCGCATAATGCCTGTTCTCGGTTTCAGTAACAAACATTTCATCACGGAAATTTTGCCAATGTCCTGATTGTTCCCACAATAATCTATCTACTACTTGCGGAGTCTTAATCTCAGAATAACCATAGTCTTTTAATCGATTACGCATATACTGCTCTAATACTTGATAGAGAGCCCAGCCTTTCGGATGCCAAAACACCATTCCAGGCGCTATATCCTGAAAATGGAATAAATTTAAGAATTTTCCTAATTTACGATGGTCTCTTTTTTCTGCTTCTTCGATACGATGCAAATAATCTTTAAGACTTTCTTTGTCACTCCATGCTGTGCCATATATACGCTGCAACATTGGTTTATGCACATCGCCACGCCAATAGGCTCCAGCCAGCTTGGTCAATTTAAAGGCTTTAATCTTGGCGGTAGATGGGACATGAGGGCCCCGACATAAATCGATAAAATTATCCTGCTTATACAGGCTAATTGTGTCGTGCTGGGGAATACTAGCTATTAATTCTACTTTATAAGACTCATTTTTGGTGACGAATAACTCTAATGCATCATCGCGTGTCATTTCTAGACGCTCGACTTGATAATTTGCTGCGGCTAGTTCATACATTTTTTTTTCAATTGCTAACAAGTCATCAGGAGTAAATGAGCGTTCATAATCAAAATCATAGTAAAAACCGTCTTCGATGACAGGACCAATTGCCATTTGCGCAGTTGGAAATAATATTTTTACTGCTTGGGCTAATAAATGGGCGCATGAATGTCTGATAACCTCTAATGTTTCTAAATTTTTATCTGTTAGGATTTTAATATCAGCGTTTTTGGTTAGTAAATACGAAACATCCACCATTTGTCCATCAACTTCAGCAGCAATAGCATTTTTTGCTAGGCTTGGGCTGATTGTTTTTGCAAAGTCAAAAATAGTTATAGGCTGCTCTATCAAACGAACTTGTCCATCCGGTAATCGCAGGTTTAGCATTAAATTATCCTTTTTAGAACTTGATAAATGAAAAAACCCTGACTAGCAGGGCTAATGACTTATGGTAGGCACGAGTGGGATCGAACCACCGACCACCACCATGTCAAGGTGATGCTCTACCACTGAGCTACGTGCCTAAAACAAAAAAACTTGAGGTATTTTATCTGAGCGTTTTTTTTATGTCAATAACTATACTTGAAAAGAACAAATTGAAGGCAAAATATTTACCTTCAACTTGTTATTGCGAAATTGGACTTTTTTATGTCACTACACTTTTCTATTAAGCAAGCTTTAAATTAACAGCCCATTTTTTTCCATTAGGCATTAAAGTAGCAAGCAATAAAGCGAAATAGTACGTCGCTATTTCGAAAGCAAATATATTGTAAAATCAGATAAAAAGCAACTGTTAATTTCCAAAAAAATTAACAATTTCTTTCTTGCATGCAACTCGCTTATTTGATAAATTGCAGATTCATCGCCTTAATGAACATAATAATGATAAAAAACAGCATTACTGTATCGTTTGCAGAACGATTACGCAGTTCACTTATTAACGCTGGATTTAATTCTAGTCGAAGTGCTACTGGCGTAGATATATTAAAGTTTGCAAAAACAATTTCACACACCCCGCAAATTTGTCGCAAATATTTGCGCGGGGAAACTATTCCAGAACCAGCGAAACTTGCGGAAATAGCTAGTCACCTTAATGTTTCTCCCGGCTGGCTGCTTTTTGGTGAAAGTCATGGCAAACAGGATAAGGAAAGTAACAAAATAACTATTAATAAAAATATTTTGCACCACTTATTTATCCACATTAATCAGTTGTATTCAAAAGATGGCGCATACGAAGCTCTTCCCAATTTCTGGCTAGAATTAACTGAGGACTTGCAAGATTTTAGTAGCCAAGAGGACAAATCAAAAAAAATTATTGATATTGCTTTGTCAGCATTTAAACATTTTAAGCCCCAAGATTAGGGGCTTACTGTGAGCGATCACTATTTATTTGCCAGAAAGCGTTCCTGACTCGCTAAAATTTCTTGCTGCGCTGCCTGCACATCATCCCAGCCGGTTATACGCACCCACTTTCCTTCTTCCAAATCTTTGTAATGAGCAAAAAAATGTTCAATCGATAACAATAAAGTTTGTGGCAAGTCCCGATAAGACTCAACTTTCTTATATAATTGGCTTAATTTATCAACTGGCACCATCAATATCTTTGCATCCTCGCCAGACTCATCAGTCATATTTAACACCCCAACCGGACGACATCTGATTACCGAGGCGCTTAGTAATGGGCATGGAGTAACAACTAAAGCATCAACAGGGTCTCCGTCTAACGATAAGGTTTGCGGAACATACCCATAGTTGGCAGGATAAAACATTGCTGTTGACATAAATCTATCTACGAATAAAGCGCCACTTTCTTTATCAACTTCATATTTTACTGGCGCACCATTCATAGGAATTTCAATAACAACATTGATATCATTAGGAACATTTTTCCCAGTGCTAATTGTATTAAAACCCATTTTATACCTCTTATAAAAATTAAAAAACTATATTTAATACCAACTTATGCTTGTTAAAGCAACTTTTTTTTAGCTATAATAAATAAATTTTTTTAATGATACCCAGCAATGCAATGTATATTCTGCGAAATAGCTGAAAAAAAACTTAAAACTCATCTCATATATGAAGATTCTGATACGGTTGCTTTTAAAGACATTAACCCTCAAGCTCCTATTCATATCCTGATTATTCCCAAAAAACATATCCCTTCTTTACAAGAAACCGTACAAATTGATGCCAATGTTTTAAGTTCTCTAATGTTAGCAGCCAGAAACATCGCCACTTCACAACAATGTCATGATAAAGGCTATCGTATTGTCATCAATACTGGTGAAGATGGCGGACAAACTGTTAGTCACTTACATCTGCATTTTTTAGCCGGGAAACAACTTTCCTGGCCGCCGGGGTAATAATGGATATTGCGGATAATGTTGCCCATATTTTACAAGCTATAGATCCAAATCCTAGTAGAGAAGAACTAGCAGCTACACCAGAACGAGTGGCAACTTCGCTGAAGTTTTTAACGCAAGGCTATCATGTTAATACCTCTGACATCCTTCACAATGCATTGTTTGCCACTAACACTCAAGAAATGATTGTAATTCAAGATATTACCTTTCATTCCCTCTGCGAACATCATCTCCTCCCATTTTTTGGAACTTGTCATATTGCTTATATTCCAAACAAGCATATTCTCGGGGTGTCAAAGTTTGCCGAGATAGTTGATATTTTCGCCAAGAGACTGCAGATACAAGAAAGACTATCTGATGAAATTGCTACTTGCTTATTTACTCACCTCCAACCAAAAGGGTTGGGAATTATTATGCAAGCACGTCATTTATGCATGGAAATGCGCAGCCTTAATAACAACAGTCCGCGCTTAGTAACCCAAAAAATGTTGGGACAATTAGCCCAACCACAGCAACAACAACTCTTCTTCAATCTAATTCAACACTCTCATCAAAGAAATGACAAATGTTCTGGCCGTGACTAACCATAATCAAACCAAATGGCTGTTCTAACAAAGTGGTTAACAACTCATTCTCAGCCCTGGTATCAAGATGACAGGTTGCTTCATCTAAAATAAGCCAATCTGACTCTGCATACAATGCCCGTGCAATAAGAACACGCTGCTTCTCTCCTTGAGAAAGCCCAGCGACTGAAGCACTAGAATCTAGCGTAATACCAACTAATTTTTTAACTCGAGATAATTTATGCGCATCTATCTCGCTAGCAAAAAAACTAATATTTTCTTGAATTGTGCCTGAAAATACACTATCTGACTGTAACACCGCTGCCACATTATTACTGCTAATAACCGTGCCAGATATTGGCGAAATTAAGCCTAATATACATTTTAACAAACTGGTTTTACCGCAGCCAGATACCCCCCTAATTAAATATTTTTTACCGCAAATAAAGTTTTTAGAAATTATTTTATGCCGCACATATTCTAACGACTCAAGATTAATATCTAATGAATGCTTGTGCTCGCTATGCACAACAAGTTTTGACATAACCTCCTGAATACGAATAATTGGCGTTTTTAAATACTGCCACTGCATAAAACGCTTAAAAACCCCTTCAAACCTTGCTGACACCTGACTTTTAAGTGCTAAAAATGCGACAAATGTCCCCAACTTCATCTGCTGCAAATAAATTAAATATAAACCGATAATTAGAATAAACAAACCATTCACTTTTCTTAAAAGTTCAATGCTAATACTTACTTTATCTTGAAAAAAATCATTTTCCAGAAACCCCCGCCAATAAGGTATAACTCTGCTTTGCCATAGCTGCCAAAAAGCCCATTCTTGTTTAAAAATTTTAATTGTTGCCAAATTTTGAAAAATCTCAAGAAAAAACACCACATGATTTTGTTGTTTATCACTAACTACTTTAGATTGATTAAAATATTTATTAAGACAAAAATAATGTGTACTGGCAATAATTAACATAAATAATAACTCTAGGCATGCCAGCGGCCAAGAGAAAATAAATAACAGCATAACGTTTAAGAAAAAAAATAAGCTGTCTTGAACAATTGCCACTAATTGTTGAATTAAGCGATAAAAAACTTGCTCCATAGCATACATGCGCGTGTACATGTCATTTGGGGAATGTGCAGCGATTGTTTGTAAATCTTGTACCAAAAATTTATGCCATAGATCGCGCGCGATCTGCAAAGCAACATTACCAGTATATAAAACACTATATTTTTGTTTCAAGTACAATATACTCATGCCGAATAATATTATAAGAGAACCAAACAAAAACGGCACCAACCATTCTTTTTGATTAGTAAACATCTCTAAATGACCTAATGAAACATTTAATAAAATAGGTTCCAATAGGGCCATAAATTCACAAAAAAGACACAGGAGTAGCAATGTTATGCAGGTACTTTGATTGTTGAAAATCCAGCGTTTTAAATAAGCCAAACTACTTTTCATGACATCTTGTTTTTGTGGTTCACAACATCCTATTATTTTGCTGCCTATTAACTCTTTTGTTGGAATTTCTTGCGTTACATTGTCGTTGACTAACTGATGATTATCCGCATCGTATTCACAAATCTCCCAATACTTATCTTGATATAAAATATAGTTTTTTTTATGCCCTCTCAGATCTCGAGCACTAAAAAAATCTTTTTTAACTATATGATACCCTTTTTTAAATAAGCTTTTTTCAATATCTTCCATTTTATTCAGTCCCTAATATGTAAAAAGTTAATAATTACTTAACAGGTCTAACAACCATCGCCATAACGGCATAGTTTTACCCATTAAGTAACCCTCTAAAGGTTGATTGTTTAATAATTTTTGTTCAAAAACAGCTGCATTAGTTATCTCTGCTTGCATCAAAATTTTCTCATCTTTCACATAGGGCATGATATTAGTAATTCGCGCAGTAATTGGATAGTTTTTAACTGAGCTGAAGGTTAACCAGGTTAAACGTAGCTGCTGACTAACAAACACTTTATCTCGAAATGCACTCGGCAGCGTCAAAGCAAGCTGGTACTTAATATTTTTGGGCTTGATTATGGCCAACACTGTATCTTTATGAACCAAATCACCATTTTGACAATGAAGCTGTATTGTGCCCGCCGCAGGCGCTTGCATATCGTGATAGAGTTTGCGCTCCAATTCCTTAATACTTTGCCGCAATTCGGCTCTTTTAGAAGCAATCTGCTGATATTGAATATTTTTTTGATGATAATCTGCTTCAGCAATTAATTTTTTTTTAAATAACTGCGTTAAACTTTGCAAGTGATTTTTCTGATAATTAAGCTCTACTGTTAATTGTTTCAACTTATTTTTAAGATAAGTTACTCTATTAATTTGATAGTCTTTATTATATAAGCTGGTGATAGGATAAATGCCAAATAGAGTTGCGCCCTCTGGTATTTCAGCATAGGCTGTATTAGGAAATTTTATTACTCCTGTCACTGGCGCTCGCACCAAGATAAGCTTTGGTTGATAGTTTACTTTTGCATATACCTTATACTGTGGAGTCCAAGGCAATTTAAGCAGACCCAGCAGCAATACAAAAAAAGCGCAAATAAAGATACTTCCATACTTGAAAAACATATTATTTCCGTTACTTAAGGTTGGACTGATAGTTTACATTATTTTGCGTAGATAACTTTCCCAAGCAGCGTAGTCCCTGTCGCCATACTTTTGCTTAGTAGTTTTTAATAAGATTTGATAAGCAATGTCATGGTTATTAGGCTGTTTTAGCTTCAATAAACTCAACAATTCATAGGCTCCTTGCTTAATTATAAAGCGCTTATATTGTTTTTGCTCGGCAGCAGCATTGATAAGTAGTAGGGCTTTATTTCTTATTGCTTCATCATAATGATGTAATAACACAATCGGGCGACTTAAATCCAATTTCAATTTTGGATATTTAACTAAAAGTTCGCCATAAACTCTTAAAGTATCATGTAAAATAAATCGATCATCTGCTTTTAATAGTTTATCCAGCCGCGCATGTACCCCCTCAATACTAGGATAATACGCTAATAGAAATATTGCCGCTCTTCTTCGCGCTAAATTTTTATCTGTGAACATTACTTCATCAATAAATTCCGTCTGGTGCGGCACAGAGGTTCTTAAATAATCCAACTCTTTTTGAATCTTGCTATTTTCAGACACGATGCAATGAAAATCTTTGCAACTCATGTGTTCACCAATCTCAGGGTGCTCCGCATAAATACTGGCCGCTTTTTTGCTAAACAAGTACATTCTGTCAACAATATCGTATGGTTTTTTTAATGGATAGGCTGCGTAATTAGAAATCTGCGGGACCTGATTTAGTACGTTAATGGTGGTATACAATGATTTATCCGGGTAATAGACCGTATCAAATTTTACTGCAGCAAAATTAAATTTTTTCGCTACCTGCGCCTCTAATTGTATCTGGCGATGCTGATAAGCATCGCTTTCCTTGGCGCTTAAACCACTTAAGCGTTTTGCAAACAATTCTGCTTCAAAGCTAGAAACTTCTGCCCCATATTCTTTCACAATTGCTGCTGAGATTTTATCCTCAGCACCAAACACGTCTACATTATTTGCAAATACATTACTAAAAAAACACGCTGAAAAAAACCAAGCCAATCGATGCATAAGTAATCCTTAACTTACTAATTTTTTATTTTTAATTTGCGCAATTGCCCTCACATCCACATGTCTAGTTTTATTCTCTGTAAGCACGCTAGGGATATATTGCTCAAAATGCCGCATACTAAGATTACTATTTCCTCTGATCCAATGAAAGTTAATTGTTTGTTTTAATAAAAATGAAACAAACATATCTAGCATAGGTATATCCGGGCAGAGCTGCTCAATAAATAAAAACTGTCCTTGCTCATTAACCTCTAAAAACACAAATTCATTATCAGGAGTGACAATAAAATCTAAACAACCAAACACAATACCTAACTCTCTCATTAAATAGCGAATTTGCTGTTGTAATCCTTGCGGCAGTTCAAACGGCTCTAGCTTTAATTCATCAGACTTAATTTTGCGCCAATCAAGCTCACCATCTTTGAATTCTTGCGAGTTAATTTTTGCCGCCACTATGTAATCACCAAAACAAGTGACGCGCAATTCAAATTTTTTCTTTATTTGTTCTTGATAAATTCCTGGGATCATGCACGATTTACAGTAATCTAGCATTTCTAGACTATTTATCTTTGCTGTATAACAAATCTTAATAGCATCGCCTTCGTCCCAAAATTGAAAGGTCAAAGGTTTATAAATAATTCCCTCACGATGGTCAAGATAAAAATCTTTAATCTCATGAAAATCATTGCTGCATAACGTGGTTGGTATCTTCATGCCAACATCACTGGCTATTTTTAACTGCAATAATTTATAGTTAGAACGAATCGCTGCTTCCTTGCGATTAATCCACCATGCTCCAGGAGCTAATTGATGTGTAAAACTATCGTGAAAAATCATGTTTTCGCGCTTATAGAACTTATAATCTTCAATATAAATTTTATCTTTGTCTAAATAAGGATTTCTTGGCCTGCGCCACCAGACAACATCGTAGCCTGAGTGCTCAATAATTCCTAATTTATTCGCAGTTCTACATCTATATTCTCGAGAATCAATATAAACAGAATTTTTTTGTACTGTTGGAAAGTCAGCAGAAAAAAAATTTATTACTTGATGCCCTATGGATTTTAATGCCAGATCAACATAAATTGCATGCACATCGTCTGGCTCAGTTACAATCAAAAAATTCATTTAAATCATCTTGGGAGTCTCGGCAATTCACACCAAGCGGCATAGTACTTGAAGCACTGTGTAGCGAACCTATTTCCCATCCTCTGTTATGCTACGATTTTTTAAAACATCTCACCTGTTGCACCATGAGATAACCGAGGCTATGTTCGTCCCTGAAACAATAGCCTCTAGCTTAACCTATACTCAGAAGTCGTAAATAACATCTACTGAAGTATTAGCATTCCCTGTTAATTCAAAAGAATGATTAGACTGAGGCATTTCAGAAAAGCCCAACTCATTGTTAACATAATCAATTTTTTGTGATAAATGATACGCAAGTGGGCGTTCAAAAGATTGTTGATTTAACATAATTTTCTCCTTAAATGTTATTAAATTAATGATACAAAAATAAACGGATAAAATAATAACTTTGGAAAAGATATATGATTTTTAGAGAAATTTTCAAAATGAAAATAATTGATGATTAATGACATACTTATATTCCTTGTACATTATTGGACCGCTATTCCCGCAAACAAATCCTATCAAAACAAAATATGTTTGGCAACGTTTTTTTTTAAAAAAAATAAATTTAAAATAAACGAAATAATTCTCTATACAGCCACTATTTTTTTTGCCATTATAAGCTCGCATGGAATTTAACAATTAAGCCCAACAAGGAGCAGTAATGGCAACCTCAATTCTTATTCATATCCCTCAATCTCTGCAAAATTCATGTGTGTTAAGGAGAATTTGATGATGACAACTAATGAAATTAATAATAAATCAGCATCTTCCAATAACGACTTAGCCGGCTACCAAGTTCTCTATGATTGTCTATTCTTTGTAGCAACAGGGACGCTAGGCTTCGCAGTTGGGATCCTTATTAATTTCCCGCTGCAGGGTATAATCATAGGTTTTTCAATGTTTTTTTTATTAAAGGGTATTATAGAACAAATACGTGCTAGCAAAGAAGAAAAAAAAATAATAATTACTAAAGAGATGGAAAAAGCCGAGACCATCATGTTAGAAACGGTTGAGATAATAAATGAAACTTTTAAGCAACATGCGGCTATTCTAACTCTACCGTGTGCACAAGCAGATAAAGCAGAACTATTACTTACTTCTAATTACATTAGTAAACAAAAGATAGACGATGCAATTTCTATGGTGCAAAATATAGGCAAACAAATATCTAATGAACAACTGCGCTATTTATACAAGAAAAATATTAAATATATTAAGTTTATCGATGAATTTAATACCAATTTAACTTCATCGATAAACAGTATAGAGTGCTCGTTTTCCGAGCAGATGCTGCAGTACGATACAGCTGAATACCAAATGCCAACTGAATGCCTATTAAAAGGTCCGTAATAGAACCAAGCACTATTACGGACAACTTTATTCTGTTTCTGCTGGAGGCTGCTTGTCTTCAGCAGAAGCTTCTACAACTGGCTTTGGCGGTTTGCCCGGCCATTCTAGTTTTATTCGTCCTTGCTTATCAATATCAGAGACGAATACTTCAATATCCTGACCCTCAGCAAGCACTTCACTAATTTTTTGTGAGCGACTGTGACAAATTTGGGAAACATGTAACAAACCATCTTTGTTTGGTAACAAGTTTACAAAAGCTCCAAACTCAACAATTCTGGCAACCTTGCCCTGATAAGTCTTCCCGACCTCTACTTCTGCCACCAGCATCTTAATTTGATTTTGCGCTGATTCAAGAGCCTCTTGATTGGGCGAAAATAACTGCACTGTACCAGTATCATCAATATCAATAGCTACGCCTGTCGCATCAATTAACCCCTTTATGGTAGCTCCACCCTTGCCAATAATAGTTCTAATTTTATCTTCGTTAACCTTCATTGTGACGATGCGTGGTGCATGAGGTGATAATTCAGTGCGATGTTCTTCTAAAGAGTTATTCATTATCGACAAAATATGTAACCTACCATCACGTGCTTGAGCTAAGGCTTGCTGCATTATCTCTTCAGTAATTCCTGATATTTTTATATCCATTTGTAAAGCAGTGACACCTTTCTCAGTGCCTGCGACTTTAAAATCCATGTCACCTAAGTGATCTTCATCACCTAAAATATCCGTTAAAACTACATAATTATCATTTTCTTTAATTAAACCCATGGCAACACCAGCAACAGGTGAAGTAAGCGGCACGCCAGCATCCATTAACGCCAAGCTAGAACCACAAACAGTTGCCATAGAAGATGAGCCACATGACTCAGTAATCTCGGAAACCACGCGCAGCACATATGGAAATTTTTGCATATCTGGAAGCACAGCAGTTAATGCTCGACGCGCTAGACGGCCATGACCAATTTCTCTGCGCTTAGGACTACCTAAAGGTCCTGTTTCACCAACCGAATACGGTGGGAAATTATAATGGAGCATGAAGCGATCTTTTTCCTCGCCAGTTATCTTATCCAATGACTGCGCATCTCGTTCACTGCCAAGCGTAGTAACTACTAAAGCTTGTGTTTCTCCTCGAGTGAAGAGCGCAGAGCCATGAGATCTAGATAAAACCCCTGTTCTTACTTGAATTGGACGAACTGTACGTGTATCTCTACCATCGATTCGCGCTTCTCCAGATAATACTTTTTGACGCACTAAATGCTTTTCTAGATCAGTAATAAAAGCAGCATAAAGCGAAGGATCTATTTCTGGGAAACGCTCTTTTAAACTAGCATTAATTTGACTGTAGGCTTGATTAACTTTATCGTGTCGCGCCATTTTATCTTTTATTGCATACGCTTCAGTAAATAATGGCGTGGCTACTTCTGCAACAGCCTGTTGCAGTTCTGGATTATGTTCTGGCGCTGACCACTGTAGCGCAGCATTATTAACCTCTTTGGCTAACTGTTCTATGCCTTGAATGACCGGTTGCATCATAGTATGGCCGTACATAACAGCACCAAGCATAATATCTTCACTTAACTCTTTGGCTTCAGACTCAACCATCAGAATTGCATCTTTAGAGCCTGCAACAACCAAATCAAGTTGCGAATCTTTGAGGGCAAGATTAGAAGGATTTAGCACATAAAGCCCCTCTTTATAGCCAACCTTAGCCGCACCAATAGGTCCTGCAAAAGGAACCCCTGAAATAGATAACGCAGCTGAGGTTGCAATCATTGCCACAATCTCTGGAGATACATCAGGGTTTAAAGAAACGAGGGTAACTATTACCTGCACTTCGTTGTAAAATTCAGCGGGGAATAAAGGTCGAATTGGCCTATCAATCAAGCGCGAGATCAATACCTCATCTTCAGAAGCACGTCCCTCTCGACGGTTGTATCCTCCAGGAATTTTGCCAGCTGCATAAGTTTTTTCTTGATAATGAACTGATAAAGGGAAAAAATCATTAGTTGTTGCTTGACCCTTTTTAGCCACGACCGTTGCTAAAACTTGCGTGCCGCCCATGTCTGCAAATATTGCGCCATCTGCTTGGCGAGCAATTTCACCTGTTTCTAAACGAAGCTCATAATCACCATATGGTATTGTCTTTGTAATTTTGGCCACTAAATTTTCCTTATAAAAAAAAAGCGCATTGTCTTGCGCCTTTAGTAATTAAAACTCTTTACGAAAATAATAATCTTAATATGAATCTCTCAATCCTAAGCGCTGAATTAAAGATATATAACGATTCAAATCTCGGCTTTTCAAATATTTTAGCAATTTACGACGCTTGTTCACAATGGTTTGTAATCCACGACGTGAATGGTTATCATTTTTATTGATTTTGAAATGCTCTGTCAGTTGTTTAATTCTATGAGTCATTAAGGATACCTGAACTTCCGGTGAACCAGTTTCATTTTGACCCAATTGAAAATTATTAATAATTTCTGCTTTTAATGCACGGGTTAGAGCCATGCTAAACTCCTAATTAATTACCTACAAAAAGGAAGTATTATAATCAGATAGCTTGTAAAAAACAAGCATCCTCAGATAAGTTTTCCAAAAATATTAGTATACACACAAACGCTTGGCGATTAAGCCTTTTGCTTCTATGTATTCAGCCAAACCAAAAAAAACTGCGTTGTGATTATAAACTCGATAAGTTGCAGGTTGCAAACTCAAACCAGCGATAACTTGACCTTGCAATAAGCGTTGACTAGTTTGCAAGTCGAAATTCAAACGTTCAAAATTTGAAACCATGACATCCATCGGCAAAACCTGTTCTAAACGTGCACTAGCTGGCATAGACTCCAGGTCATGAAAAGTGTGCATTTGCTCAGGATAAAATCCCGCCGTAGTTAATCTGTGCAGCTTAACCACATGCGCGCCACAACCGAGTAGACTGCCGATATCATCCACTAATGTACGCATATAAGTGCCTTTAGAGCAAGAGACTCTGATTGTAAACACATTATCGTGCAGAGATAACAGCTGCAAGCTTGAAATTCGTACGGCACGACCCTTCCTTGGGATAGAAATACCCTGTAAAGCATATTTATATAATGGTTGCCCCATATGCTTCAAAGCTGAATACATAGGGGGGGTTTGCAAAATTTCGCCACGAAATTTATCCAACAAGCAATCTAATTCTTGAAAGCTTAAATTAGGTACTTGTTTAGTAGTTATTACCTGTCCCTCGACATCACCAGTCGTAGTTTGCACTCCTAGTAGACCAGAGACCTCATAGGATTTATCCGCGTCGAGCAAATATTGTGCAAACTTAGTTGCCTCTCCAAAACAAAGTGGAAGCATGCCTGAAGCAAGCGGATCTAGGCTCCCAGTATGACCTATTTTTTTAAGATTAAACAGCCTTTTTACCTGTTGCATAGCACGATTTGATGACTGGCCTATGTCTTTATTCAATAATAATAAGCCATTCATAATTATTCTTCGTGACTTTGATTGGCATTATTAATAATAGCGTTCATTCTACGACCATATTCTAATGATTCATCATGGACAAAGACCAATTGCGGAACAATTCTAATTGTCAATGTTTTAGCCAACTGGGATCGCAAAAATGAGGACGCCGCATTTAAAGCACTGAGAGCTTGCTGCGGATCTGATTGCAAAACTGTAAAGTAGACTTTTGCATATGAAAAATCGGCACTGACATCTACTGCAGAAATGGTAATCCAAGATGGTAGTCTTGGATCTTTACATTCCACTTGAATTAATTGCGCCAATTTACGCTGAATTAATTCAGCAACGCGCAATGTTCGCTTTGACGGTGCTTTCATAAAACTCTCATTTCCTCAATTTTTTCAAATACTTCAATTAGATCGCCAGCTCTAACGTCATTATAATTTTTAACACCGACGCCGCACTCAAAACCCTGACGAACTTCAGCTACGTCCTCTTTAAAGCGCCGCAGCGATTCCAAAGTACCCTCATAAATAACTACGTTATCGCGTAGCACTCGAATTGGCAGGTTGCGCTTGACAAATCCCTCAGTTACCATACACCCAGCAATTGCGCCGAGTTTTGGTGAACGGAATACTTCTCTAACCTCACAAATACCAACAATTTGCTCTCTAAAGTGTGGTTGCAACATACCAGCCATAGCATTTTTTATATTATCAACTATGTCATAAATCACACTATAGTAATGTAGTGGGACATTTTCAGATTCTGCCAATCGCTTAGCTGATGCATCAGCTCTGACATTAAACCCAATAATCATCGCATTCGATGCAATCGCTAAATGCACATCTGATTCGGTAATTCCACCAACACCATTAGCAATAATTGCAACACTCACTTCATCAGTTGAAAGTTTACGTAAAGCATCGGCAATTGCCTCTACAGATCCTTGAACATCAGCTTTTAAAACTACATTTAGTACCTGAGCTTGAGTCGCACTTAAATTATCAAACAAACCTTCTAGTGAACCTTTACTGCGCTTAGCCATTTGTACATCGCGATATTTACCTTGGCGGAACAAAGCTACTTCGCGAGCTTTTTTCTCGTCAAGTACGACAATAGCATCATCACCAGCTAATGGCACTGCAGAAAGTCCAAGTACTTCGACAGGTATCGATGGACCCGCACTTTCAATCATGCGCCCTTGATCATCAATTAATGCGCGCACTCTGCCAAACTGAAAACCAGCAAGCAGAATATCTCCCCGGCGCAAAGTTCCACGTTGCACCAGAACGGTTGCAACTGGTCCACGCCCCTTATCCAGTCGCGACTCTATTACAACCCCTTTTGCTACTCCCTCATCAGAAGCTTTTAATTCTAATACTTCCGATTGAATAACAATAGAATCGAGCAGTTCATCAATACCAAAACCAGTTTTTGCGGAGATTGGTATAAACATAGTATCGCCGCCCCATGCTTCAGGAATTACCTCGTAATTAGCTAATTCATTCATAACCTTATCAGGATCAACACCTGGCTTATCCATTTTATTAATAGCAACTATAACTGGCACTTTAGCTGCTTTGGCATGCTGTATTGCTTCTATAGTTTGGGGCTTCACTCCATCATCAGCCGCAACAATTAATACGACTAAATCGGTTGCTTGCGCTCCACGAGCACGCATAGCCGTAAAGGCTGCATGGCCTGGAGTATCTAAAAACGTTATCTCTCCAAGATGTGTACTAACATGGTAAGCGCCAATATGCTGAGTTATACCACCGGCCTCACCCGCAGCTACACGCGTGCGGCGAATATAATCAAGTAATGAAGTTTTACCGTGATCAACGTGCCCCATAATTGTTACTACCGGAGCCCTAATCTTCATTTCGTGATTATTAATTAATGAGTCAGTTAAGCTTTCCTCAATAGCATTTTCCATTAATGGCTTTGCGACATGCCCTAGTTCTTCAACTGCAAGCACCGCAGTTTCCTGATCTAATACTTGATTAATCGTCGCCATGACCCCAATAGACATTAAGGTCTTGATAAGATCAGCTGCCTTAACAGACATTTTCTTGGCTAAATCAGAAACAACAATCGTTTCAGGAATAATAACTTCATGAATCACAGGGGCTGTTGGCATTTCAAAGCCATGTTTAATCGATTCATGCGCTTCTTTATATTTTTCTGTTTTTTCAAATGACTTCTTCTTTTTATGCTTAAACCTTCTGGAATGCATAAAGCCATCAGCGTCTGAGCTATCATCTGCAATCATAGGTACATGTGTATTGTGATTAGTTTTTTTCTTATGGCTTGCAGTTTTATGCTTAGCGGTCGGATTATCTTCTGGATCATTACTTATAAACGTCTTCTTTTTCACCGCTTTCGGTTCTTCCACAACCTGAACTTCAGTTGCAGCAACCTCTTCAGGAATATTAACTTCCACCGCTTCAGCTACAACTTCATCGTTTTTTTCTCCTGGGAGTAGATCAGGAGCAACCGTTTCAACAATCTCCTCAACTACTACTGGCGCTTCAACAACGGCTGGAACTTCTTCTACTTCAGTTTTTTTAACAAAAACTTTCTTTTTCCTAACTTCGATATTGACTGTCTTATGACCGTGACTATCATGGCTAACGACTTGAGAGAGGCTTTTTCTTTTTAGCGTAATGCGATTTGGCATTACACTGGAGCCTGTAGTGTGCGAAGTTTTTAAATAATTGAGCAACAATTTCTTTTGCTCTTCATTTATAACTTGCATCTCATTTGTTATTGGTAACCCTGCCTCCTTAATTTGCGCTAGGAGACGGTCCACAGGCACTCCTACTGCGGTGGCCAATTGCTTTACTGTAACATCCGCCATATTTATATCCTCTCTCGATCCTCACCTTATGGTAAGGTCATCTTTAATTGCTATTCATTATCTTTAAACCAAGGTTCGCGCGCTTTCATAATCCACTCACCGGCAATTTTCTCTACAACCCCTGGTATCTCAGTCAGTTCTTCAACATCTAACTCAGCTAGGTCTTCTAATGTGTTAATTGCTTTTTTTCTTAATTGATGAGCTATCTCATTTGTCATCCCTGGCAATGAGCTTAATGCGCTATCGACACCCTCTGTAGCTAATGCCAGTGCTATTAATGCAGTATTAGCTCTATTTCTAAGCTCCGTAATAATCTCCTCATCAAATCCTTCAATCTCCAACAATTCTGCAGAAGGAACATAAGCAATCTCTTCAATAGTTGAAAAACCGTTAGCAACCAGTAATTGCGCAATTTCTTCATCAATATCCATTTGTTCGATAAAATTTGTAACTGAGCGCTGGGTTTCTTCTTTATTTTTTCCTTCTAAATCAGCAACCGACATTACATTTAGAATCCAACCAGTTAATTGACTAGCTAATCTGACGTTCTGACCATTTCGACCAATAGCTTGCGATAAGTACTCTTGTTGCACAGCTAGATCCATAGTATGAGAGTCTTCATCAACGACAATAGAGCTAATTTCTGCTGGCGCCATTGCGTTTATCACTAATTGTGCAGGGTTGTCATCCCATAATATAATATCCACCCTTTCGCCACCAAGCTCAGTCGAGACCGCTTGCACTCGTGCACCGCGCATACCGACGCAAGCGCCAACTGGATCAATACGCCCATCATTTGTCTTAACAGCTATTTTTGCTCTTACCCCTGGTTCGCGGGCAGCGGCTTTAATTTGAATAACATTTTCACCTATTTCAGGCACCTCAATCGTAAACAGCTCCGTCAGCATTTCAATTTTGGTGCGACTCAGCATCAACTGAGGACCTCGCGGGGTATTAGCTATTTCAGCCAACAATGCTCGTACTCTATCATTTAAACGAAACATTTCATGCGGTAATGTTTCTGTTCTAGGTAAAAATGCCTCTGCTTTTCCACCCAAATCAATAATTAAAAAATCTTTAGTGACCTTTTTTACCGTGCCATGAATCAGATGACCAACTTTTTCTCTATACTGATCAACTACTAAATTCTTTTCTGCTTCTCGTACTTTTTGGAGTAAAACTTGTCTCGCTGTTTGTGCAGCTATTCTGCCAAATACGATTGATTCAATGATCTCTTCCACTTTTTGACCAAGTTGTGCGCCAGGGAACCTTGCTTGCGCATCTTCTAAGGTTAGTTGACGATCAGGAAAATCTAATTCGTTATCATTAACAACATCCCAAACGCGATATGTTGTATATTCACCTGTACGGTTGTCGAGGTTAACTCTTACATCCCACTCTAAACCGCACAATTTTTTTGTTGCTGTTTCTATCGCAAATTGTATCGCTTCTAAAACAACTTGCTTATCTACACCCTTTTCATTCGATAATGCTTCAGCAACCAACAGTAATTCTTTACTCATTTCCGACCCCATTCTAAAAATCAGATACGTTAAAAAGATATAACTTATATAAGTTATATCTTTCCTTAAAAATTATTCATTATCTATAAAAGCTTTTGAAATATTTGTCCATGCAATTTGCACAACATTGCCTTCTTGTTCTAGGCTAAAATCATCATTATTAACTACTCTTATTACGCCCTTTAACCACCTTTTCCCTTCGAGTGCACGTATCAATTTTACTTTCACTACTGCGCCATTATTTTCATGATATTGCCATGGATAAAACAATGGTTTTGGTAATCCAGGCGAAGAAATTTCAAGTCGATATTGAAATGGTATACAATCTTCAACGTCTATTGCTGCACTTACTGCATGACTAACCTGCTCACAATCGGATAAAAGAATACCTTCTGGTTTATCAATAAAAATTCTTACTAAACCTTGCTTTTGTTTAAATTCACATTGGCACCCCCATAATTTATAACCCATTCGGTCTAAAATAGGAATAACCAGTGTCTCAATTTTTTGTTGTGTATTTAGTGTCATGAATAAAAGTGCCGTGTTAAATTTTACACATAATAAAAAACCCCATAAAGGGGCTAAAAATTTGGTTGCGGGGGCAGGATTTGAACCTACGACCTTCGGGTTATGAGCCCGACGAGCTACCAGGCTGCTCCACCCCGCGTCAGTAAGTGAGATTATATAGATATGTGCTTGCAATTGCAAGTTATTTTTTATTTTAATTGCTTAATACTTCTCAGCTAACCAGGACTGCAATTGCAGAATAGTTTGATTAAGAATATAGCACCACACAGGAAATAGGGTTTTAATATGCATTACTTGTTGGGCGTCAAGTAATTGCTCCAGCGTTTCGCTTACTTTATGCAATCTATCCGTAGCACAATAAATTGCCCCACCCCGAATTTTATGAACTAAATCCTTTAAAAAATCATAATGCTCATTTTCAAAAGCATAGGATAATGACTCAATATTATTTCGCAAGTCCTGATCCAAAAAAAGGACTATCATTTCTTTTAGGGTCGCAATTGATTGCACTCGCGAACTTGCTTTGGCAAGATTAAATAATACATATTTCTCAAAATAGTGATAGCTGAGATTTAATCTGTCAACAATCTTACTCGCATTCGAGGTTATTTCCCGAGGATTAGCACTGCAATAGGTAGAAATAAGATTCTGTAAAATTTCTATTGAGATAGGCTTATGTAGCACTTCTTGCATACCATGTCGCTTGCATTTATCTACCACGGTATAATGGGCATGCGCAGTTAAACCGACAACGGGCAATGGTTTTGCGCCAATTTCTGCCTCGCGCATTCTAATACTTTGCGCCAGTTCGTAGCCTGATTTGTCAGGCAGGCCAATATCGGTAATAACTAAATCATATTCACTATGGTCATAGGCGTATAATGCCTCTGCAACTGATTCATAGCATTCTAAATTTAAATTCAATTGCTCACAAAATATAGCAAACATCTTTTTGGCAATTTTATTATCTTCAACCAGCATTACTTTAATATTTAAATCACGAAAGTTTTCTGAAAGATCTAGCTTATGCTTATCTTGAGCGGCGTTAAGATTACCTAGGTCTTCTCCATGGGGCTTAATCTCATTATCTTGAGACAGCATATTCATTCGAAAGTAAAATCGCGAGCCCGCTCCTGGAGCGCTGGTTAAATTAATCCGCGACCCTAATATTTCAACATACTTTTGCGCTATGTGTAAGCCAAGGCCATGTCCTTTATAAAGTTCTTTATAAGAAGGATGCGCACGGTAAAATTGATCAAATACTTTAGACTGCAGCTCTAAAGGAATTCCTATACCAGTATCGGAAACCGAAAATTCAATATCGGCATGTTTTTTGGTCCTAGCTATAATTTGAATTTCCAGAGTAATGCTACCTTCTGAGGTAAATTTTATGGCATTACTAATAAGGTTCAACAGCACTCGATACAATTTAGCTCTGTCTGTATAAACTTTGAAGTTTATGCCTGGGTTAAAAATAACTTTAAATTCCAAGTTTTTAATCAGCATGGTTGGTTTGTGCATTTTATAGATTTCTTGCGCTATATTATCTAAATCAATATACTCGCAAAATAAATCATTTTCCTGTAATGAATCTGCAGATACTAAATCAAGTATGCTATTTAACAAAGATAACAGTTGCTGCCCAGATTCGCCAATTAGCTGCGACAACTGCCGTGACTTTGGGCACTCAAGCTGATCGTATAAGTGATTAGCTAGGCTTATCAATCCAGTTAGTGGCGTGCGAATATCATGACTCATATTAGTGATAAACTCCGTTTTAGCAAAATTTGCCATTTGCGCATTATTTTTTTCCTGCTCTAATAACTTTTCCATATTTTTGCGTCGGGTAATATCGTGAAATATTCCCAGTATCCCAACCACACTGCCCTCTTTATCAAATAGAGGTATTTTATTAGTTAAAAGTACGCACTCTGATCCGTCTGCTAATGTTTGGCACTCTTCAATATCTAATTTAGGCTTTTTGCTTAACATGACCTCCTGATCATCTTTAATATACTGTACAGCTTCAAATTGCCCCCAAGGTAACTCAAAATCAGTTTTTCCGATGATATCAGCTGGATTAGCAATGTCTGCTAAACGAGCAAAGTAATTATTACACCCAAGAAAAACAGAATTAATATCTTTCCAGAAGATTCCTGCAGGAATTTGTTCAATTAAATCATTTAAAAAATCTAGACTTTTCCAATACATTTTTTTTCCATTTAAAATTAGGGAGCGCAAGGTGTAAACAAATCGTCAAGGTAGCAACCTTTACAACCAGAGTAATCTGTCTGAAGACTGGGGCTATAAAGAGTAGGTGGCCGCATAAATTTTTCAAGACCTGAGGAGAATGAATGAGATCTGAAAATACTATATTTATTAGCGTGTTTATTTTCAGGAGTATTAACTTCTATCGGCTTTGAAACTAGCCCATCATCAACTCGTTTATATTCTATATCTACAAATTCAAACATCTCAAGAATTATTTTTGAACTAGAACGAATCGCAGAAATATAACTATGGAAATTTAACTTATTTTCAATTGCTATCGACATAGCACGAGCAACATCATTTGGATCTTCTGTTTCCTCTAACATCATGCGATCTATCATAAGATATAATGCTTTTTTATTATCATTTCTAAATATTTTATTCCAACAATAGCGATGAGAGCGCATCAATATATTGTAAACCTCTTGATGAATTTGCTCTCTACGTAATTGTTTTAAATAAAATTGTTCGACCTGACGACCATTTTCGACAAAATAAAATAATTTCATAGCTGGATTAGAAATTAGTCCCTGATATTCTTCTCTTATTCCATGGTAATTTCTAATATGATGGGCAGCGCTGGGATCTAAAAGATCTGATAAATTAAGCTCTCCTTGAGTTTGCACAATCCCAAATTTAACATCAATAAACTTAGCATTTATAATGTCAGGAATATATTTTCCGACCCCAGCTAAAATTTCATGCGCAATATCTAACTTTTCTTCTAACGAAACATTTCCAGCCAAATAACGAGCCATATCTTTATCGATGCGCAGAGCGTGACTGCATGCCATATTGGTAACATCAGCTAATGTTAGCATCGCTCGACCATCGCCGATATTAGCAAACATGCAAAAGGGCCCCATGCAAAAAAATGCTGAATTAAAATTAACTAATGATTCGGGAAGCCGAACTTCTAGAAAACACTTAAGGCGATTAGTCCGCATTCGGTTAATATAGCGCGAGCAAGCTGTTTCGTTTAAATAATCGATATTTTCCCAGGTCGAATTAACAATAAAATTAGTATTGCAAGCTCTTGCCGTGCCATCTGAGGTTGTTTTTGTCATGATAGTAAATCTCGAATCAAGCACATGTCTAGGCTTAATTTCTATAACCTCAGTATCTTCAAGTAAAATGATATTGGCGTGCTCTGCAATAATACGGCGAATATAAATAACAAACTCTGGCCAATTAAACAAATGCTCTGCAGTTTCAACCGCCCCCACGACTAACTCAGCGTTAACAAAATCTTGGTAATCTTCCGGAGATAAAATCTTCATAAATTGCTCCGGCGAGCCAAAAACTTCATTAGCCGGATCATCGGCAACTAGTCTTTGATATTCCTGTTGCAACTGCACATAAGTACGCATAATTTGTGCGCACGAGAAGATTGAGTTGGTGGTAATATAATAGCGACCGCGTCGAATAGGATGCTGAAGCGGGAGGTTCTTACCAATTAAAAAGTCTGGGTAATTTCGCTGCACCGCAATTGATGCATGCAGGTACATTCTTGCCGTTTCAAAATCTATATAATGAAAACCATGCCCCATCCGGCCAGGATTGTTACGACTAGAACCGCTGAAAATATGTTGCTTGTCTATTAAGGTAACCTTGGCATGCTTGGCTAGCTGTAATGCCGCGCTCACCCCGGCAATACCAGCTCCAATTATAACAACTTCAGCAGAATGGGTATTTTCCAAAAAACTACACCTAAATACAAATTAAAAGGCCTGCCAACAAGCATTTATTAAAAATGCTGGATACATTCCTAGTAATAACAAAGCAACGGCTTGAATAAAATAGATAACACTGCTGCTCTTATTTAATAAAATTGTACCTTGATTTTCCGCCGGGGCAGCAAAATACATGGTTTTGATCAAACGCAAATAATAAAATGCACCTATCACCGCTAACAACAATGCACTAATCGCGGTAGCAGTTAAATGTGAATCTACCAAAGCACGTATGATAAAGAATTTTGCAAAAAAACCTATAGCCGGAGGCACACCAGCCATTGAGAAAAATACTATCATTAACATAGCTGCCAACCACGGATTTCTTTTATTCAATCCTTGCAAGTCTGCAACATTAGAAAGAACAACATCCTGATTTTTTGCCAAAATAATTACAGCAAAACCAGACAAAGTCATTAAAGCATAAGTTAAAATATAAAATAATGCTCCACTAGTTCCAGCTTTAGTATCGGTGGCAAAGCCTAGAATGACATAACCCATGTGAGCAATCGTAGAATAAGCTAGTAATCGACGTAAATCCTTTTGATACAGGGCAGAGAGATTTCCCACGGTAATAGATGCAAGGCCAACTAAAATAATTAAATGCTGCACTTGTGGAACCACATTAAATAAACCAGCTAAGGACAATCTAAATAAAATAGCAAAGCCTGCAATTTTAGGAGCAGCACTCAAGAACAGTGTAACTACAGGGCTGGCGCCAGCATAAACATCAGGGATCCACATATGAAAAGGGAATAATGCCAGTTTAAAAGCAACTCCAGCAATTATAAAAATAATTGCAACTAGAATTATTAGGGAGAAATTCTGCATAGACCGCAGAGCCTTTACTACCGAAGTTATATCTAAATGTCCGGTTAAACCAAACAAAATAGAAATACCAAATAATATGAATGCTGAAGCTATGGCCCCCATAATAAAATATTTAACTGCCGCTTCTACTGCTTTTGAATCATTTTTTTGCGCCGCAACTAAAGCGTAAAGTGGCAAAGATGTTAATTCCAGGCAAACATATATCGTTAACAGTGATTGTGCTGCTGCTAAACACATCATCCCAAGCGTTGCAAATAAATATAGGCTAATCACGTCACCCTTGGCGCTATGTAATGATGGATAACGGTGGTTGGCATAAATTAAACTTAAGATAACACTCACAACAATAAACATTTGCATCAAATATGTGGCGTTATCAATAATAAAATGATTGGACCATATCATTAACTTATCTTCTAAATTTATGTTACAGCATAAAAAAACACTTATTAACAAGCCTAATATTGCCAAATAATTAGTAGCACTAGATTTGGGCTTAAATAAATCAAACAGCATCGTTACTATGGCTGTGAAAAAAACCATTAAGGACGGCGAACTTAATAAAAATTGTTGTGATAAATTCAACATATCAATTAACCTTATATTTTTGTTTTATAAGCTAAAACCATTAACTGGTGTACCGGCTGATGCAAATATTCAATTATCCATTGTGGGTAAATGCCTATCATAATCACAAAAGCCGCCAAAAGTATAAAGGCCATTAACTCATAGAGGTTCAGATCTTTTAACTTTGAAATTTTTACATTGTTTATTGGGCCAAAAACAACTCGCTTATACATCCACAAAGTATAAGCAGCACCAAGAACTAAAGTAGTCGCCGCAAGTGCTGCGACCCAGAAATTTATATGCATAGCTCCAAGAATTACCATAAATTCACCAACAAAACCTGAGGTGCCTGGCAACCCAGCATTAGCCATGCCAAAGAGCATGAGAAAGCTTGCGTAAATTGGCATGGTTTCAACTAAGCCACCAAAATCATTAATCATCCTAGTATGCATGCGATCATATACATAGCCAACACTCGCAAACATACCACTAGATACGAATGCATGAGAAATCATAATAACAATTGCGCCCTCAAGCAACAACGAGGCACCCTGCAATGCCTGCTCAGCATTCAGTAGATATATACCAAAAATTCCCAAAGTTACGAAACCCATATGCGAAATTGATGAATAAGCAATGAGTTTTTTCATGTCTTTTTGGACAACGGCAATCAAACCGATATATATAACGGCAATTAGCGATAAGACTACCATTGGTTTCGCAAAGAAATGGCACGCATCAGGAACTATTGGGAGGGTGAAGCGTAAAAAGCCGTAACCACCTAACTTTAATAGGATGGCAGCTAGCATAATCGAACCCCCAGCAGGTGCTTCGGTATGAGCATCCGGCAACCAAGTGTGCACTGGAAACATTGGTATTTTTATCGCAAAGGCAAGAAAAAAAGCAATAAAAATCAATTGTTGTGCAAAAAGTGACAACGGCGCTGCATACATCGCATTAATAGCAAAAGAGTTTGTCTGATATGAAATATAAATCAGGGCAACAAGCATGAGAATAGAGCCCAAAAAGGTATACAGAAAAAACTTTATAGCTGCGTATATTCTTCTGTCGGAGCCCCAAATGCCTATAATTAAATACATAGGGATTAGGGTCGCTTCCCAAAATACATAGAATAATATAGCATCCATTGCAGAGAACACCCCGACTAACAAACCCTGCAAAATCAAAAAAGCGGCTAAATACTGATGGTTTTTCTCATGGATACTGTTCCAGGTAGCAAGAATAATAATAATATTGGTAAAAATGCTTAAATCAATTAAGGTCAAAGATAGCCCATCAATACCAAGATGGTACCTAATATTTAACATGTTAATCCAATCTACATTAATCACAAACTGCATGTCTGCAGCTCCAGGATTGAAGAGCATTGTCATCTTTAGCGCAACACCTAGGGAAACAATGACGGCAGCTAAAGCGGACCATTTTATAAAATTAGCACTATGGGTACTTTTTGGTATTGCCAAAATTACTAGAGCGGCTAAGATTGGGAACCAAATTAAGAAATTCAAAAAAAGTGACATATGCTAATCCTCAACATTTATGAAAGCAAAAACAAAAATAAGAAGGCCATAAGCCCAATAACCATTACTGTTATATAATGAAACAAGTAGCCGGTTTGCATTTTTCTGGAAACTGCGGCAACGCGTGATACAAGATTTGCAGTACCATTAACGATGCCACCATCTATAATTTTTATATCACCAAAATTAAACAACAGTTTACCTATTTTTTTAGCGCCTTTAATAAAAACAAAGTCATTGAAGGCGTCAAAACCCAGCTTATTAATCAGAATAAAGTATATAAAATGTAATTTTTTTAATAAAAGAGCAGGCAGCCCTGGCTGCAGTATATAACAAACCCAAGCAGAGGCCGCACCAATAAGTGAGAACCAGAAAGGTAATTCCTGGATGCCTTCAGCCATAGCCTCAAAAGCTGAACTTGCGAAAAAATGATGATTAATCAAAGTTATTGAACTTCCTAGTAAACCAGGATTGTGCGCAACCATTGGGGCATATAGCACCCAACCAATCATCACTGATGGAATTGCTAACACAACTAACGGTAGCCAGACGACCAATGGCGATTCATGGACATGGTGCCAAGCATGGTTATCACCACGAAATTTCCCAAAAAATGTTAAGAATAAACTTCTGAAAGTGTAAAATGCTGTAACCATTGCGCCTATAGAAACACACCAGTAGGCATAACCATGCCCTGGAATGCTAACATGATGTGCAGCAGTGATGATACTATCCTTCGAAAAAAATCCAGCAAAAGGCGGGAAGGCACAAAGAGCCAAAGAACCTATTAGATAGGTAATAAAAGTAATTGGCATTTTTGCTTTTAATCCTCCCATTTTTTTCATATCCTGCTCATGGTGCATCCCAATTATTACTGATCCTGCTGCCAAGAAAAGCAAAGCTTTGAAGCAAGCATGAGTTAATAAATGGAATATCGCCACTGAATATGCCGAAGAGCCTAAAGCAACCATCATGTACCCTAACTGGGACAGGGTAGAATAGGCAACAACTCTTTTAATATCGTTCATCACGACACCAATCAAGCCCATAAATAAAGCGCCTGTTGCGCCAATAACTAAGATAAAGGAACGCGCAGCTTCACTCATTTCAAACAATGGTGATAATCTGGCAACCATAAAAACTCCAGCTGTAACCATAGTAGCGGCATGAATTAAAGCAGAAATTGGCGTTGGGCCCTCCATAGACTCTGGCAACCAAACATGGAGGGGGACCTGAGCTGACTTACCCATAGCCCCAATAAATAAGGTAATGCATATCAAGGTTGCTAAATTTACATCGAAAATTCCCAGTGAGATAGTTTTACTGGCTAAACCAATACATGCTGTAAATAATGAACTATAATCAAGCGAACCAACATTAAGCATTACTAAAGCTATGCCGAGTAAAAAACCTAAGTCACCAACTCTATTTACTAAAAAAGCTTTGAGGCTGCCGGCAATCGCTGATTCTTTACTGTACCAAAAGCCGATCAGCAAATAGGATACGAGACCTACTCCTTCCCAGCCAAAAAACAATTGTAAAAAATTATCCCCGGTAACCAACATCAACATCATAAAAGTAAATAAAGATATATAACTAAAAAATCTTTGATAGCCATCGTCACCATCCATATAACCAATACTGTAAATATGCACGAGCAATGAGACAAAAGTAACCACCAGCAGCATTAAAATAGTTAATTGATCGATTAAAAACCCAATATGAAATTGATAAGGGAAGAAAATTCCGCCATTGAAAAAAGTGTAGAGGTTAAACTTTAATACTTCTTGCCCAGTTGCAGTAAATTCATAAGCTATAAAAACTGCGGCTAATAAGGAAATACCCAGCCCCATAATTGTGACGCAATGGGCCCCTTTTTTGCCAATTAAATTGCGAAAAAATCCCGATATTATGCTTCCCAAGAGCGGAGTAAATACACAAAGTAGAGTTGCTATCTTCATATTCACAATCATTATCCTTTCAACGAATTCATGCTTAACATATTAATATTACCCTTATTCCGGTACAGTAAAACTACTATCGCTAAGCCAATAGCAGCTTCCGCAGCAGCAACGGCGAGGATGAAAAATACAAAAATTTGTCCTGTGACGTTACCATAATAATGTGAGAAGGCGATAAAGTTGGTGTTAATAGCCATCAGCAGCAATTCAATGCAAACAAGTAATAATATTACCTGTCTTCTATTAACAACCATGCCTATTAATCCAAGGGAAAATAAAATAGTGCTTAATGTTATCAAATGTGTAATAGGTATCATAAAAGTACTCTTATTGGTTATTTTCAGAAGGCATATCTATTAGCTGAACTCTCTGCTTACGAGACACCATAATCTGTTTTTTAACGTCTTGACGATTTGCATGTCTAGTTTGACGATGCGCCAAGGCAATCGAGGACACAATGGCCACTAATAGTAACACTGCGGTTAGCTCAACCATAGCGGTGTAATTAGTATATAATACGTTGCCAATTGCTGCTGTATTCGTAACTCCGCTAGTCATTTGCTCAACTGCAGTCGGCAATAAATCCTTAGGCAAAGCCATCCAGAAAATGCCCAGCAAGGCAATCAACAAACTTATTGCCACAGGAATTGCTAATTTAGGAAACGGCTGCTCCACTTCAACATCGATATTTAGCATCATAACCACAAACAAGAATAAGGTCATAACGGCGCCAACATAAACTAAAACCAGGACTAAGGCTAAAAATTCAGCTTGGCACATCATCCACACAATAGCTATCATAAAGAAACTAAAAACAAGCGATAGTACTGCGCGGACCGGGTTCTTTTGTAAGACAACTGAAACCGCTCCGAAGATAGATAAAGCAGCTGCTACATAAAAAATAAATTGCAATAAATGTTCTCTCATAAAAACTCGGCCCTCATCTAAATTGTTTGTCAGCAGCTCTATCTGCAGCCAGCTGTTGCTCCATCATATCACCAATGGCGAGGAGCTTTTCTTTAGTCATAATGTTTTGTCCGCGATAATCCATATGATAGTGTTGTATTGGCGTGACAACTATCGAGTCAACTGGACACGATTCTTCACATAACCCACAGTTGATACATTTAAACATGTCTATATCGTATCGTGTTGTTCTTCTTGAACCATCATCTCTTTGCTCTGATTCAATTGTTATCGCAAGCGCAGGACAGGTTACTTCGCATAATTTGCACGCAATGCAACGCTCCTCGCCATTAGGATATCTACGCAACGCTAATAACCCACGAAATCGCGGCGACAGCGGCGTTTTTTCCTCTGGAAACTGCACAGTGATCTTTTTCTTAAAAAAATATTTGCCAGTTAATGATAAGCCTTTAAGAATATCAACAAATAAAAAACTACGAAGATAATGAATTAAGTTAAGCCAAATTTTTTTCATCTTGTTGCTCATCATTAATGATTAAACCAAATCGGAGCTTTAAGCATAACCAAAGTTGCAATCAAAGCTAACCATACAATTGTTACCGGAATTAAAACCTTCCAACCCAAACGCATTAACTGATCATATCGATATCGCGGCAATGTAGCTCTTATCCATACAAATAGGAACATGAACAACGAGGCCTTAATTAAAAACCACACAAAGCCTGGCACAATAAAGAATATATTCTCAAGGAAATTGATTCCCTCAAATGGCGATAACCAGCCACCTAGGAATAATAAAACTGTAAGTGCAGATATCAAGACCATATTGGCATACTCAGCCATAAAAAATAGAGCAAAGCCTACAGAAGAATATTCAACATGAAAACCTGCGACAATTTCAGATTCACCTTCAGCTAAATCAAATGGCGCGCGATTAGTCTCTGCTAGTCCTGAAATCCAAAACACCATAAATAAAGGAAATAATGGAATAAACCACCAATGTAATATGCCGCCTTGCTGGGACATAACGATGTCAGTTAGATTCATGCTGCCTGCTGCAAGCAAAACTCCAACCAGAGCAAAGCCCATGGCAATTTCGTATGAAATTGTCTGAGCAGCGCTTCGTAGCGCACCAAGCATAGCATATTTAGAGTTTGATGCCCATCCAGAGATTAGCACCCCATACACTCCAAGAGAACTCATTGTAAACAAAAACAATATGCCAGCGTTAATGTTAGCCAAAACCAAACCTTGTTCGAAAGGCACTACTGCCCACGATACTACAGCCGGAATAAAAGAAAATAATGGCGCAATAACAAATAAGTATTTATTTGATTTATTTGGCACAATAACTTCTTTTTGAATAAGTTTTAAAATATCGGCAAAAGGCTGTAATACACCGCGTAAACCAACCCGATTAGGACCAATTCGCAATTGCATGTATCCAATGATTTTTCTTTCAGCCAAAGTATAAAAAGCAACTATTATTAATACGGGAATTAATACAGCAACTATTTTTATAATGACCCACAGCAATGTCGCTAAATCATAAAGCATATTAAATAACCTTGTTAATTTGTTTTAGGCACTGATCATTTAGGCTCAAGTTCAACAAAAGTATAGCTCGATCCTAGTGACTTTGTTTCCTCGCATGCGTTGGGGATAAGAACTACGCAATCATGCAAAGATTCATCTAGCACTACTGGCAATGTTAACTTATTCTGCCCAGAAGTTACAGTAACTTTTTCAGTTATTCCTAATTTTTGCGCCAACTTAGGACTTATTTTCGCGCATATAGTATCTGCTGAGGCCGCCATTAGCAACGGCTCAGCGTGTCTAACCAAAATATCAGTCGCATAGAGCGGCACTTCACCGAGGCGGAAAATCACATCAGCTGGGGTAAGTAGCCCATCTGGCAGTTCATATTCTGCAGGTTCATCTGCTGGTGACTCAAGACCATCTTTTAGCTCCTTTAACACTTCAGCACTCGAAACATAATCAAATCCATCACAATGAGATAAATTTGCAAGCACACGATAAATCTTCCATGCTGGACGCGCGGCTTCATGCGGTTCAACACTTCCTGCAAACGATTGCCACGTTGCATCCACATTGACAAAAGTTCCAGATGTTTCCGCAAATGCTGCTGCAGGCAGCAAAACATCGGCGTTGTTTAGCAATCCGTTTGTTTTAAATGAGCTTACCGCAACCACAAATTCAGCCTGACTAACTGCACTATTAGCAGCAACAGCATCATCAAAATCAAAGTCAGTATCAACTTGATGTAATAGAATAGCTTTCATATTATCTGCAAGAATCTGTGGTGTACTCAAACCACCTTGTGTATCTGGCACAAACCCTGCCGCCCACGCGCCATGGCTATTACAGCCAGATGGCAAGTGTAACCATTTAATATTGGTACTTTTCACTATCACTTCTAAACAGTGGCGTAGTAAGGCAAACCTAGGGTGATTCTCGAAAATTGCACCAGTTACTATTGCGGCATTTTCAGCCATAAGTTGCTTAGCAATTTTCTTGTGTTGCTCATTAACCAGAATATTTTCAGACCATGCAAGCAGTTTGCCGGTTAGTTGGCAATTTAACGCCTTCATAATGGCCAGCAATGCATGTTCAAATTCTAAGGGGTGAATAATCAAATTCGTTGCAATTGGGGTTGTGAACTTATAAGCGCTGCTATTGATGGCTAAAATTTTTGCACCATTGAGGTAGGCTTTTCTTATTCTCGCCATTGCTAATGGTACTTCTCTATTTACGTTGGTTCCAAACAGCAAAATAGTATTTTGCTGTTCTAATTCAGCATATTTTAATGAATTGGTAATACCACTAGCAGGTCCTGTAAAATCTGTTTGACGGAGCCTAAAATCGATATTTTTTACGTTAAGCGCACGAAGCCATTTTTGTAAAATATAAAACTCTTCAGTTGTTGCTGATGGCGCTGCAAAAGCCGCAACTGATTCAGGGCCATGCTGAGCTAGTACTTCGCCTAACTTCGAAACAACATAATTTAGTGCGCTAGACCATTCAACTACTTTCCACTCGCCATTTTGCTTGATCATCGGGTGCGTTAATCGCTTCTCCTGATAATTTGCTGTATAGGAGAATCTATCTCGGTCAGATAGCCATGTCTCATTAATTGACTCCATTTCTTTGGGAATAACTCTCATCAGCTTGCCACGTCGAGAGTGGGTAATAACATTAGACCCTAAACAATCATGCGGAGCAATGGCTGGACTCTCAGCTAACTCCCATGCGCGCGCAGTATACCGAAACGGTTTCGAGGTTAAGGCGCCTACTGGACACAAATCTATGATATTTGCTGATATTTCTGATGTTAGGCTTTTTTCGACATAGGTGCCAATTTCAACGTGCTCGCCTCTTCCTGGAGCCCCCATCTCTCTTAATCCCGCAATCTCTTCACCAAACCGCACACAGCGCGTGCAGTGAATGCAACGAGTCATTTCGGTTTCGATTAAGGAACCAATATCTTTATCTTGAACTGAGCGCTTAGTTTCTTGATATTCACTTGAAGATGCTCCATAGCCCATTGAGATATCCTGCAAATCACACTCTCCTCCCTGATCGCATATAGGACAATCTAGAGGATGGTTAATCAGCAAAAATTCCATTACGGCTTGTTGCGACTTTAACGCTGCAGCTGACTTAGTATAAACTTTCATGCCTTGATTAATTGGCGTTGCGCATGCAGGAACAGTTTTTTTGCTATTTTCAACCTCAACTAAACACATCCTACAGTTAGCAGCTACAGATAATTTTTTGTGATAACAAAAACGGGGAATATGAATACCTGCTTCGTCAGCAACTTCTATAATCATCTTCCCATTCTCTACTTCTAATGTTTTACCATCAATTTCAATTGTTGCCATGGTTCATGCCCTGTTATGCTGCTACTATGGAGCGTTTATGAGTTATAAAGTGTTCAAATTCGTGATAAAAATGTTTGACAAAACTCTGTACCGGCCAGGCCGCTGCTTCGCCAAATGCACAAATTGTTCTACCTTCGATATTATTTGCTACGTTCACTAATTGCCCTAAATCTGAGCTTTCACCGCTTCCAGAACGTATTTTTGCAAGTAACTTGACCATCCAGCCAGTTCCCTCGCGACAAGGGGTACACTGCCCACAGGATTCATGATCATAAAATTCTGCTATGCGAAGTAATGCGCTTACCATACATGTAGAATCATCCATAACAATAATTGCTCCAGAGCCAAGCCCAGAGCCTACTTTCTGTAAGCTGTCATAGTCCATGTTCAAGTTCAGCATAACTTCGCCTGGCACAACCTGCATAGATGTTCCTCCAGGAATTACCGCCTTCAACTTTCTACCCGGCATTAAACCACCAGACATTTCCAATAATGTTTTAAACGGTGTGCCCAGTGGAGCCTCAATATTTCTAGGATTTTGTACATGGCCACTAATGCAAAAACATTTAGTTCCGCCATTGTTTGGCAAACCCTGCTCTAAAAACCACTGGCCACCCTTCTCCAATATCACTGGCACCGAAGCAAAAGTCTCTGTATTATTTACGGTCGTTGGTCTACCATACAATCCAAAATTAGCTGGGAATGGCGGTTTAAAACGCGGCATGCCTTTTTTCCCTTCTATAGAATTGAGCAAGGCTGTTTCCTCTCCGCAAATGTAAGCCCCTGCTCCAGCATGTTGATACAAATCAAACGAAAAACCGGAACCAAGTATATTTTTTCCTAAAAAACCAGCCTGATAAGCTTCGTCAATAGCCTGTTGGACAATGGCATAGGGCTCATAGAACTCTCCTCTAATGTAGTTGTAACCAACAGAGGCCCCCATAACATATCCGGCAATTATCATCCCCTCTATCAACTGATGCGGATTGAAACGCATTATATCGCGATCCTTACATGTCCCTGGCTCGCCCTCATCAGAATTACAAACTACATATTTTTGACCTGGAGTATTGGGGTTTAAAAAACTCCATTTCAACCCAGTAGGAAAACCCGCGCCGCCTCTACCTCTTAAATTACTTAATTTAAGTTGCGCAATAATATCATTAGCCGGCGTACCTTCGGTTAAAATTTTAGCTAAAACCCTATAACCGCCAATACCTTGATAAGTAGTAATGGAACTAGGTTCATTTAATACTAAGGTTCGGTAACATACTTGGTTGATATCGACCATGTTTTACTCCAAATATTGTCTAAAACAATGCAAAAGTTACTGATAAGCTTCTAATACCGCGTTTAATTTATCTGCCTCAAGTTTCTCATGATAATCTTTATTTATCATCATCATGGGCGCATTTACACAAGCGCCGAGACATTCAGCTTGCTTTAGCGTATACCTACCATCTTCGGTGGTGTGTCCGCATGTAACTCCGAGTTTGCTTTCTAAGTGATTAACAATATCGTCAGAACCACGTAAATAACATGATATGGACCGACAGACATGGATAACGTTCTTGCCGACCGGTTCGTGCTCATACATGGTGTAGAATGTAGCGACCTCATAGACAGCAATAGCAGGCATGCGCAAATAATTGGCTACAGCATCCATCAATTCCGCAGTTAGATGATTCGCTTCTTCCTGCACAATAGTAAGAGCACTCATTACAGCAGATTGCCTCTGCTCTGTTGGATACTTAGCTATTGCCCTATCAATTTCTTGTAATGCTTGTGGTGACACAAGCTGCTCGAGAGTTTTTTTACATTCTTCAATCATTATATTGTTCACTCTGTGAATTATCTATCAATTTCACCGAAAACGATGTCCTGACTAGCCAAAATTGCGACTCCGTCAGCAAGCATATGACCTCTAACCATCTCATCATAGGCTGACAGGTGAGAAAAACCTGGAGCTCTAATTTTCATACGATAAGGCTTATTGGCGCCATCTGATACCAAATAAATGCCAAATTCTCCCTTAGGAGCCTCAACAGCTGAATAAACTTCTCCAACCGGCAAGCAAAAACCTTCAGAGTAAAGCTTAAAGTGATGAATTAAAGCTTCCATATCCGACTTCATTTCCGCTCGCGATGGCGGAGTGATTTTGTGATCGTCAAGTTTAATTGGCCCTGGATTTTGTTTTAACCAGTTAACGCATTGCTTAACAATTTCATTTGACTGCCGCATCTCCTCGACCCGGACTAAATACCTATCGTAACAATCGCCTGTTTTACCAACCGGAATTTTAAAATCCAAATGGGAATAGGCCGCATAAGGTTGTTTTTTACGTAAATCCCAGTGCACACCAGAACCACGCAGCATTGGCCCTGTAAAACCCCAGGACAAAGCCTCATCTGGAGAAACCACGCCAATATCTACTGTACGTTGCTTCCAAATTCGATTATCAGTTAGAAGCGTTTCATACTCGTCTACACACTTTGGGAAACGGGCGGTAAATGCTTCTATAAAATCTAATAAGCTGCCATCACGGTGCTCATTCATTTTCTCTACTTCGCGATCAGTGTGCCACTTTGAGGCGGTATATTTTGGCATTGATGTAGGCAAATCACGAGCTACTCCACCAGGACGGTAATACTTAGCATGCATCCTGGCGCCTGAGACCGCTTCGTAACAATCAAATAAGTCTTCGCGCTCTCTGAAGCAATACAAAAAAACGGTCATAGCGCCAATATCAAGCGCAGTTGCACCAAGCCATAATAAATGATTGAGTATACGCGTTATTTCATCAAACATAGTGCGAATATATTGAGCTCTCAATGGTGCTTCTACACCGAGCATTTTTTCAATTGCACGCACATAGGCATGTTCATTACACATCATGGATACGTAATCAAGCCTATCCATATAGCCAATATTTTGAATGTAAGGTTTTGTTTCAGCAAGTTTTTCTGTAGCACGGTGTAATAATCCAATATGTGGATCTGCTCGTACTATTGTTTCTCCTTCCAACTCTAGCACTAACCTAAGAACACCATGCGCAGCTGGATGCTGTGGGCCAAAATTTAAAGTATAATTTTGCAACTCCATTATTTATCCCCTAGGTAGCGATTATCGTCGCGTATAACTTTTGGCGTTAAAATTCTTGGTTCTATTGCCACCGGCTCATATACAACTCGCTTTAAAGTTGCATCGTAGCGCATTTCGACATGACCACTTAATGGAAAATCCTTTCTAAATGGATGACCTATAAAACCATAATCAGTTAATATCCTTCTTAAATCTGGATGACCAACAAAGAGAATACCATAAAGATCATAAGCTTCTCGCTCAAACCAATTGGCGGCTTTCCAAATATTTAATACTGATGGTAGCGCCAAATTCTCTTCATCTAAGAAAACTTTTACACGACAACGATGATTAAGTTGGGTAGATAGCAAGTGATAAACAACTGCAAACCTTGGTTCTATTCTTGCAACACACTCATTGTCGCAAACTCCGAAATCCAAGTAATCAACTGCGCAGATGTCTATTAATGTGTCAAATAAAAATTGTGTATCCTTTTTAAGGAAATTCATGAATTTAATCAGATTTTCAGCAGTGCAAGTTAAGGTGGTTTCAGCAAAATCTTGTTGTATATTAACAAGAAAACCCAGTTTAGATTCATCAAGCTTTTTTATTAATTTATCATTAAACACCATTATTCCCCCAAACGTGACTTTTAGGTAACATCAATAATAGAACGATGTCGTAATTTATTCTGTAATTGAATGATTCCGTATATCAATGCCTCAGCGGTTGGAGGACAACCTGGCACATAAACATCAACAGGTACTATTCTATCGCACCCACGAACGACTGAATATGAATAGTGGTAGTAACCACCGCCATTAGCGCATGAACCCATCGAAATAACCCAGCGCGGTTCTGACATTTGATCATAAACCTTACGCAACGCTGGCGCCATTTTGTTGCATAGAGTGCCGGCAACTATCATAACATCTGATTGTCGAGGGCTGGGTCTAAATATTATTCCAAATCGGTCCAAGTCATATCTAGAAGCGCCAGCGTGCATCATTTCAACTGCGCAGCAGGCTAAACCGAAAGTCATTGGCCAAAGAGAGCCGCTCTGCGCCCAACCCACTAATTTCTCAACTGAAGTAGTTAAAAAGCCATCTTTTTGGAAATCTGCAGTTGCAATTACTCCCATTCTAGTGCTCCTTTTTTCCACTCATAAATAAATCCTACTACAAGTATTGATAAAAAAATCATCATTGCCGCATAACCTAGCCATGAAATTTGTCTTAAAACCAGAGCCCATGGGAAAAAAAATGCAGTCTCCAAGTCAAAGATAATAAACAATATTGCCACTAGGTAGAACCTAACATCTGCAGGGATGTGGGCAGATTCAAATGCAGCAAAACCGCATTCATATGGTGCATTTTTTTCAGGATTAGGGTGCGATTTAGCTACCAAACGCGCAAGCGACATGAGAACAATGCCCATTACAGCAGCAAAAACAATAAAAATTAAAATGCATAAATAATCTGTGAGCATACTGTTTCCAATTTTTATAATTATATTAAAAATGGTACCGAAGGCCGGACTCGAACCGGCACGGCTGATGCCACCGCCCCCTCAAGACGGCGTGTCTACCAATTCCACCACTTCGGCAACAAAAACATAAAACGCAGCAACTACTCAACATCCTTAGGAACTGGTAGAGTATTCTTTTTTACTGCACTTTGCAAATTAGTTTGCGTAATATTGTACTTTTGGCTCTCAGAATAGGTTCTCGAAGAAATTAATAAGCTAGTTATAAAAAACCCCATCAACAAAAAACCTGTGAGTCTGAATAAAAAATTTCCTGTTCCTTGGCTGCCAAAAACTGTAGCTGAGGCACCGGAACCGAATGCGGCACCCATATCAGCGCCTTTTCCCTGTTGAATCAGGACTAAAATTATTAGCATCACTGAAATAATAAAATGCAAAACCATTAGCAAACTATACATTGTGTAATTTCCAATAACTGTTCAATTTTTAAAGAAGCTCCGCCAACTAATACACCTTGACCATCAGCGATATTATTAATTTTTTCAATATTTTCAAGCGTCACGCTACCTCCATACAGAAGCGGTATTTTAGAGGAGTTTTGTTCTAAATCATGTAAAATTTTCCTGATTTCAAAGAAAACCTCTGCTATTTCTTCAGATGATGGCGTTAACCCTGTTCCAATCGCCCAAACAGGTTCGTAAGCAATTATACTCTTTTCTAGAGAAAATGCATCATTAATTTTTAAACTTTTTAACTGTCTTGAGAGAATATCAATAGTTTTCTTACTTTCATACTCTGCTAAAGTTTCGCCAATACATACAACTGGAATTATACCACAATCTTTGGCAAGTTGAAATTTCTGTGCTATTAATTTTTCATCTTCACCAAAAATTAATCTTCTCTCGGAGTGACCGATTAATGCGTATTGACAATTATACTCCTTAATCATAGCCGCACTTATCTCGCCAGTGTAAGCTCCATCAGGTTGCGCATAAATATTTTGCGCCCCCAATTTACAATTAATTTTGTGCGCATTTTTATCAAACTCTGGCACGTATATTGCTGGCGGGAATATGACCAGCTCAAGATTTTGGTTAACTTGTTGCTTGTGTAGAGCAGATATATACCTCTGCACTAGCGCTTTTGAGCCGTGCATTTTCCAATTAGCCATTACCCATTTCTTCACAGCCTACTCCTTTTTCACTGATTTCATTTAAAAATTTAGTTAGCTTGTCCTTATAAGCCATAAGTATATCCTCACATGGACCTTCAAATAATATTCTTAAGACGGGCTCTGTTCCTGAGGCGCGCACCAAAACTCTTCCAGTGCCTGCTAATTCTTTCTCAATACCTAACATCTGCCGTTGAAAATCCTGGTTTTGCATAACTTTGCAAGCTCTATTGGTGTTAAAATTCAATAGCATCTGCGGATAGAATGATACTTCATCTACAAGCTCAGCAATAGTTTTTTGTTCTCGCACCAAGTATGCTAACACTTGTAATGCCGAAATTATTCCATCCCCTGTAGTTGTTTTGTCAAGACAAACGATATGGCCGGATGTTTCTCCGCCCAACAACCATTTTTTTTCTTTAAGTTTTGTCAGCACATACCTATCACCAACCTCAGTGCGTAAAAAAGGAATGCCTAATTGTTGAAACTTTAACTCTAGCGCCATATTGGTCATCAAGGTGCCGACTACGCCGCCTTGCATTGTATTATGCTTATATCTGGCCATGGCAATTAAAAATAGTATGCCATCGCCATTGACAACTCGCCCTTTTGCATCGACCATATGGACTCTATCGCCGTCGCCGTCAAACGCAACCCCCAAATCAGCTCCTTCTGCCAAAACCACATTTTGCAATTTATCTAAATGCGTAGACCCGCATAATTTGTTGATATTAAAGCCATCTGGCTTGTCATTTATGGTAATAATTTCCGCCCCCAGCTCTCTAAACACATTTGGGGCAACTTTATATGTGGCGCCATTGGCGCAGTCCACAACAATTTTCAAGCCATTAAGTCTAATATTAGCCGGAATGGTTGACTTGCAAAACTCAATGTAACGCCCATTGGCATCGTTAATTCTGCTTGCTTTTCCTAGCAAGCTAGAATGCTCCAATTCAAAGTCTTTTTCTAATTCAGCTTCAATGGCGAGTTCCATTGCGTCGCTTAATTTTTCACCATTAGCATCAAAAAACTTTATGCCATTATCTTCATATAAATTGTGTGAGGCACTAATTACAACACCAGCCTGCGCCTGAAAAGTCTGCGTCAAATAAGCTATCGCCGGTGTTGGCATAGGCCCTAGCAACTGCACATGCACACCAGCTGCTGCAAAACCTGCTTCCAATGCCGACTCAAACATATAGCCAGAAACTCTAGTATCCTTCCCAATTAAAACCGTTTTATTATTACCATTGCTTAGTAATCTACCAACTGCCCAACCTAGGCGCATAATAAATTCCGGATGGATTTTATAACTTCCAACTCGACCTCTTATCCCATCTGTACCAAAATATTTTTTTTCCATATTAACCTTAAATAATTTTATTAATTGCGTGCGCCATGGCCAAGCAATCTCTTGTAGCGGCAACGTCGTGAGTTCTAAAAATGCGACAGCCATTAGCATATGCCATGACACTAGCAGCCAGCGAACCATACAAACGTCGTTCAACTTCTTTATCTAAAACATCGCCAATAAATCTTTTCCTTGAAACCCCAATCAATATTGGGCAATTAAAGTCTTGTAATTGGGCGCTGTCCCTTAAAATAGTTAAATTTTCGTTCGTTACTTTCCCAAAACCGATTCCTGGGTCGATAATAATCTTTCGATCTGACAATCCATGGGTTTTAAAAACTTGTAATCTCACTTTAAAAAAATTGTAAATATCCTGAATAACTTGACTAGAAGCAACAAACGGCTTATTCATAGCCTCTAATCCGCCACTAATATGCATGACACAAACTGGTGCGTTATAGTCTTTAACTACTTTTATCGAATCATCAGAGCTTAATGCGGTTACATCATTTAGTATGTCTGCTCCCGAGTCAAAAGCCGCTTTTATTACCTGATGCTTATAAGTATCAATTGACAGGCAAATATCAAACTCTTTTTTAATTGCTTCAATGGCCGGAACAATACGATTTAATTCAGTTATACTATCGACGCGAATAGAATTAGGCCGCGTTGATTCTGCGCCAACGTCTATAATATCCACGCCATCTTTTATCATTGCTTCAGCGCATTTCAAAACTGCAGTAGTGCTGGCATGTCGGCTGGCATGGTAAAAAGAATCAGGAGTGATATTAATAACTCCCATAACTATAGGCGTAGATGTTGTAGCGTTATAAGTCTCCAGCCATTTATCAAACTCTAAGCGGTACATAGTTCCTAATTATTTGTAGTTTCACCTGACATTATCTTTTGAATCATTGTCGAATCTATAGTCTCAAATCGAATCAAAAAGTCTGCCATAATATGTAACTTGTCGAGGTTGTCTATTAAAAGTTGCTTAGCCTTTTCATAATTACGCTCAATTATTTCTTGAACTTCTATATCAATTTGCTCAGCAGTTTTATCAGAAATCTCTTTCGTTTGCGAAACCGTTCTGCCTAAAAAAACCTCGCCTTCCTCTTGCCCAAATGTTCTCGGCCCTAAACTGGAAAGGCCCCAAGAGGTGACCATTTTGCGCGCAATCTCTGTCGCGCGGGATATGTCGTTGGATGCCCCCGTTGTGACCCCTTCGGCCCCAAATATTAATTCCTCAGCAACTCTACCGCCAAATAAACTTGCCAATTGACTCTCTAGCCGCACGCGTGTATGGCTATACCTATCTTGTTCCGGCAAAAACATTGTGACACCGAGCGCTCGACCGCGAGGAATAATAGTAACCTTATAAACTGGGTCATGCTCAGGCACTAGCAAGCCAACAATGGCATGCCCTGCTTCGTGGTATGCAGTTAGTTTTTTCTCTTTGTCATCCATAACCATCGATCGCCGTTCGGCGCCCATCATAATTTTATCTTTGGCCTGGTCCATCTCAAGCATACTTACTTTTTTCTTATTAGCTCGCGCCGCAAATAATGCAGCCTCATTGACCAAATTAGCCAAATCAGCGCCAGAAAAACCCGGGGTTCCACGTGCAATCGATAACACATTTACGTCTTTATCCAATGGTACTTTTTGTACATGCACTTGCAGAATATGCTCTCTACCTCTGATATCAGGCAGTGGCACAACAACTTGCCTATCAAAGCGCCCTGGGCGCAGCAAAGCTGGGTCAAGGACGTCAGGTCTATTTGTAGCGGCAATGACAATGACGCCCTCATTGCCTTCAAAACCATCCATTTCAACTAGGAGCTGATTAAGCGTCTGTTCTCTTTCATCATGCCCACCGCCTAAACCAGCGCCGCGGTGCCGACCAACTGCGTCAATCTCATCAATAAATATAATACACGGGGCTTGTTTTTTTGCTTGATCGAACATGTCACGTACACGTGATGCCCCGACCCCAACAAACATTTCCACAAAATCTGAACCAGAAATGGTGAAAAAAGGTACTTTTGCTTCACCAGCTACAGCTTTTGCTAATAGGGTTTTACCGGTGCCAGGCGGACCGACTAGGAGAACTCCTCGCGGTATACGACCACCTAGCTTTTGAAACTTAGTTGGTTCACGCAAAAAATCAACCAGCTCCTTTACTTCTTCTTTGGCTTCATCACAGCCGGCTACATTGGAGAAATTAACTTTAACTTGATCTTCGCTGAGCAGTCGAGCTCTGGACCTACCAAAAGACATCGCCCCTTTACCCCCACCGCCTTGCATCTGGCGCATAAAAAATATCCAGACCCCAATTAACAAGAACATAGGAAACCAATTCACGAAAATGTGCATCAAGAAACTTTCTTGTTGTTTTTCCTGACCGTTAACATCGACGTTGTGTTTAATTAATTCATCCAATAATGCAAAATCAGGTAGCGGCATAAAGGTTACAAAACTTTTGTTGTTTTTGGTTGTGCCACGAATAATCTTATCATCTTCAACCATAACACTTTGCACGACCCCCTGCTTGATATCACGAAGGAATTGAGAGTAAGATACTCTATCTGAAACAGTATGTTTTGGATTGAAATTACTAAATACTGACACCAAAACCAAGGCTATAATAAGCCACAAAAACATATTCTTTATCATGTCGTTCAAAATTCCACCTCGTATAGGTATTCTAATGATATACTGCAGTTATCTATTTAAATTACTACAATTTAAACCCTTTAGCTAGTAAGTAAACCTCGCAGGAGCGATCTCTGGATGCGGCAGGCTTAATTAACTTAACTTTGGCAAATGCATTTCTAGTTTCTTTTAAAAAAGCATCGAAACCTGTACCTTGAAATACTTTCGCCAAAAACAAACCTCCAGGCGCTAATTTCTGGAAAGCAAAATCTAAAGCCAACTCAGCCAAGTACATAGCTTTGATATTGTCAACTTGCTTTATGCCGCAAAAATTTGGCGCCATATCAGAGATGACCGCATTTACTTTTCTATTTGCTAGCTTTTTATTAAACACCTCAAGAATTTCCTGTTCGGTGAAATCCCCGCAGGTGAAATCAACGCCAGGCAAGTCAGGCATTGGCAGAATATCGAGCGCAAATATTTCTGCATGATTTGCCAGTTTTTTTGAAAGATATTGTGACCAACCGCCAGGAGCTGCGCCTAAATCACAGATTATCATGCCGTGTTTGAATAATTTCTCACTCTTATCTAATTCTGCTAATTTAAAATAAGCACGACTACGCAGCCCAAGCTTATGGGCCTGTTGCACATATTGGTCAGAAAAGTGTTCTTTAAGCCAACGTTTTGAAGAAGTAGATTGTTTCATTGCATACAAATCAAATAATGTTTACAAAAAATATCCATTGAGATATCATATATATTAATTAAGTATGACAATATACCATCATTTATATTAAAATTCTAAGATTTATTATGATGGGGAGAATCAATAGGGTTTAAATTTATGAACAAAGCGACTATTATTAATCTAAAAAAACAAGCTCATTTTCTTAAGCCGGTTATCTTAATTGGCCAAAAAGGGCTGACTACAGCTGTTTTAAATGAAACAAATCTTGCCTTAAAAGTACATGAATGCATTAAGATAAAACTTAGTGGTTGTGAAAAGGATGTACAACGAAACTATATCAGCCAAATATGTGAGAAACTACAATCAACATTAGTTGTGCATATTGGCCACACTGCGGTGATTTACAGAAAAAATGAAGACTAGCATAGAATATATTATCATAAAATGCCTTCAGGGTGAAGATTTGAGAGTAGTTAGTGCTCACATCGACGTGTTGTGCGACGCTAAAAAAATTAAAACACCGCGAAAAATCTTTGAAAATGCCGACAACGTTGATTCAGAAGAAATTTTCAAACTACTAGAAAAAGAAACCAAAGAGTCTTTTAAACAGTGGTGCCATGCCGCCCAAAAAAAACCGAACTTCATGTTGTTACTAAATTACCTTGTGAAGGAAAAAAAAATTAATCGACTGCGCCCAATGATTGCCAAAATAAACAGCGCAGATAATTTTATTTGGCTTATACTTGATTATTTATTCAAAGCAACAGTCACTCTATCAGTCACAGCATTGTTTTATTTTCTGTGCAATTTATCCAGGTTAAACGATATCATTGCTTTGATTAATTGCAATTCGGCAAGAATTAAAGAAGCTTTATATCAATATATTCTTATAGCGCAAAATTTAGCATTGTTAGCGATTGTTTTTGAAATTATTATCGTTGTATGGCAACTATACCATATTGTTGCACACGAAACTCTTAGTAAAGAAAGTAAGCGGCAAAAAATTGCCATTTTAATCTGCAGAACCACCCTGACTATGGCGGCTCGAGTACTTACCTTCTTAAATAGTGGCATTCTACCAGCAACAGCCGGAACTCTTTACATAGTTTCTGCTTTTTTAGAATTGGTCTACAGTTACTATACCTACAGTATGTGTGAAAAACCCATTTTCCCCGAAGGGGATAATGTAGACAAACTAACATTGGTTCATTATTACGAAAAATATTTTTATCTTCGCAGAAAAGAAATGATTTTTTATCGCCAAATCGTGGCTCTTAGTCTAATAGCGATAATTACCACGGCAAGTCTTTTGACCGCCCCTCATTTTGCCATTCTCAGTATCTTATGCGTTATAGTGCAGCTGCTGATAATATTATTAAAAAACTATTCTATTGTTGTGAGTCAGGGCCAACTAGACAAGGAATTAGCCACCAGGATAAATGAAGTGTTCTATCCTGAGGGAGAGATAAAAAATAACTCTTCTAACAAGAAACTAGACAGCGACATCAATGAAGAGTTACCAGATAATAAACACATAGGAAAAAAACATATTCGTAGTGACGAAGACAAACCTTACAGGGCTAGGGCTGCTTCATTTCCTTAAAAATAGTATACGCTTTATAGCAATTATGCTAACATATGAGTAAATTAGAACATAGAAGTTAAGTATCATGGGCAATATTTTTAACATGTTTGGCCCCTCTCCAATAAGGCCAATAGAACAACACATGCACAAAGTATACACCTGCGCAAAACAACTAAATCCTCTGTTTGAGGCCATTTTAGTAAAAGATTGGTCCGCCGCGCAAAATCATCATCAACAAATAATTAAGCTTGAGCGTGAAGCAGATGAAATAAAAAAAGAGTTGCGCTTGCATCTACCAACCGGTTTATTCTTGCCAGTTGCGCGTACTGACATCCTTGAACTGCTTAAAATACAAGATCGTCTTGCCAATAAGGCCAAAGATATCGCCGGGCTATTACTTGGCAGAAAAATGGTAATTCCTGAGTCTATTCAAATTCATCTTAAAAACTGTCTCACACGCTGCATTGAAGCAGCAAGACAGGCTTGCAAAGCTATTAACGAGCTAGATGAACTTTTAGAAACCTCATTTAAGGGCAATGAGGTTAAAATTGTTGAAGAAATGATTCATCATTTGGATATCATTGAAAATCAATGCGATGACGATTTAGCCAAAGTAAGAGATGAGCTCTTTAGGGTTGAAAAAGATTTTCATCCAGTTGATGTTATGTTCCTATATCAATTATTACAATGGGTTGGCGATCTTGCTGACGATGCACAATCAATAGGCGGGCGGCTACAGATTTTGATAGCACGCTAACTCTCCCCCGCATACATTTAAAAAGAAGGTAAATCATGACCGTTATTTTATTGGCGATTATTTTGTGTTTTTTAATGACCTGGGGTGTAGGTGCAAATGATCTTGCAAATGTTATGAGCACCACTATGGGTTCCAAGGCAGTAACGGTGAGAACGGCAATTAGCATAGCCATTATTTTTGAATTTGCAGGGGCCTTTTTAGGTGGGGCACATGTGGTTGAAACTATGAAAGACGGTATTATCAATACCCAACTATTATCCAATCAACCTCAAATTATTATTCTAGGGATGCTCTCTGTGCTTGCAGCATGCACCATATGGATGAATCTCGCAAGTTTTTTTGGGGTGCCAGTTTCAATTACTAACGCACTAGTTGGCTCCGTAGTTGGTTATGGAGCATTGGCTTTAGGTCCGCAAGCCGTTCACTGGTCGAAAGTCTATGTTATTGCCATTGGCTGGATAACCTCGCCGCTTATTGCAGGAACTACCGCCTATGCACTATTTGTCACTATTCAAGCGACTATTTTTGTCTCATCTGATCCGCTCAAAAGAACTGAAGTCATGATGCCTATCTACCTGTTTTTAACCGGGTTAGTAATAGCTTACATGATGATTCTTAAAGGGTTAACTCATTATAATATACATTACAGTTTTTTCAGGGGGTTGGTTATTTCGTTTTCAGCGAGCGCAATAATTACTGTGGTAGGAATGTTAATCCTGCACAAGCAGCCTAACAAATTATTACAAAAAAGACGTGATCGTTTTAACCAAATTGAAAAATACTTTGGCGTGCTGATGGCAATGACTGCCTGCGTTATGGTTTTTGCCCATGGTTCTAATGATGTGGCTTTAGCAACCAGTCCATTAAATCAGATCTTTTCATACTCGCATGGATGGCCGTTAGTAACTAATACCCCATATATAACTAGTGCGACGCTTATCTTTGGCTGTGTTGGGGTAGTGGCTGGGTTTCTGATTTATGGACGGAGAGTTATTGAAACTGTTGGCAGTAGTATCACCGCCTTAACCCCCAGCCGGGCTTTTGCGGCAACTCTATCCGCGGCAACCACTGTGATTATTGCCAACACACTTGGACTTCCAGTATCTGCCACTCAAACTCTTGTCGGCGCTGTATTGGGCGTCGGACTGGCCAGAGGTATTGGCGCATTAAACCTAGTTGTAATCCGTAACATCTTTATGTCTTGGATTATCACGATACCTGCGGCAAGTATTATGTCCCTCTTAATTTTCAAACTCTTAAACTCGCAATTACCAAACTTTCAGCATCTTTTTTAATAATTATAGTCTCCAATCTGCACCATATAGTTTTTTATGCTATATGTAAAGTAGGTGTTAATTTTGGAGATTAAAATGTCAAGAAAAGATTTTTCTATCAATCTCAATGATGAACTTGATAAATTAGGCTTCCCTATGACAATGCGCGACAGAGCAACAGCATTGTCGAAGGTGCTTAAAATCAAAAACTTTCAGGCAGCAAGTATTTTACAAGGTGACATGCTGCCCGACAGAGAAATAGTCCATAAAATCGCCATGGAATTAGAGATAAATGATCAATGGTTGCAGGAAAAACTCAAACACTAAGCCTGAAAAGATTTATTACGGCTGACTGGCTGAGCATAAGATTCAATGTAGCTTATTATTTTACCAGCGACATCAACTCTTGTGGCCTTCTCAATTCCTTCCAGACCAGGCGAGGAATTAATTTCTAAGACCAATGGGCCATGCTTAGAGCGAACTAAATCAACACCAGCAACCATTAACCCCATAGCTTTTGCAGCTGAGACTGCAATTGAACGCTCCTGCGGCGTTAAGCGCACCTTGTGAGATGTGGCGCCTTGGTGGATATTAGCGCGAAATTCCCCTTCTTTTGCTCTTCTTTCCATCGATGCCACAACTTTGCCGCCAACCACAAAGCAACGTATATCTGAGCCACGTGACTCTTCGATATATTGTTGTACAAGAATATTTGCCCCCATCCCCTTAAATGCATCGATAATCGATACTGCTGACTGAAAACTGTCAGCAAGCATAACTCCTCGGCCTTGCGTGCCCTCCAACAACTTGATTATTACCGGTGACCCACCAACTAAACGGATTAAATCTTCAGTATTGTCAGGCGACTGTGCAAAACCAGTTAAAGGCATAGGTATCCCTTTCCTGGCCAATAACTGCAGAGAACGAAATTTATCTCGAGAGCGTGCAATTGCTAATGACGTATTGAGAGTATAGACACCCATAGCTTCAAAATGCCGCAAAACAGCAGTACCATAGAAGGTATTTGATGATCCAATGCGCGGAATTATCGCATCAAAATTATCGATACATTGTCCACCTTTATAGTGAACTGAAGGTAATGAAGCATTCACATTCATGTAACATAACAAGGGATTAATAATCTGCATCTCATGACCGCGACTTTCGCCTTCTTCTATGAGCCTTTGATGTGAATATAGTTTTCCATTTGTAGATAATATGGCAATCTTCATGTTTAAACCTTAGTAAAAATTATTTATTGATATAAGTTGTAATTAATTTCTCTGTATCATGCGCCACTGCAGCAGCTGTTAATGGCGGGATAAAAAAGGCGGAAACCTCTCCGGCAGGATTTATCAATGTCAATGCTCCACTGTGATCAATTTGGTCTGTTTGACTGCTAAGCTCGGCATCATAAACAATACCCAGCTCTGCGGTTAATTGATCAATTACTTTTTTATCTCCTACTGCTCCTTTAAATTCTTGATCAAATCCTTGTGTATATTTTTGCATAGTTTGTAATGAATCTCTGTTACCGTCAAGCGATACCATTACTAGCTCTGGCCGATTAATAAAGCCATCTTTACGCATAATTTCATAGGCTTTATGGAGCATATCCAGCGTGGTTGGACATATTGAGCGACACTGAGTGTAGCCAAAAAATAGTATTGTCCAGCGGCCTCGCATACACTCAATATTTAATGGCGTATTATCAGTTTTTTTTAAAGCAAATTCTTTTAATGGTCTGCTTGGGTTTACATAAGTAGCAATTTGTAGATCATTAGGATAGTTATTGGCATGCTGATAAACATATAATCCTAACAGCATAGCTATAAACATCCCAATTACTAATAATGTGAAATTAATACTTTTCATAACAATATGTGAGAAATCTGGGTATTAAACCTAGATAGATTCAGCTTTTTGTGCTGCGTGGCGCACCTACTCTCAACTCCTTTAATGCCACATGTTAAAAATAATGATCAATTAGCAGCAACATAAACAGACCAAATAAATAGTATATGGAATATTTAAATGTTGCGATTGCTGTTTTATTTTCATCTTTGGTATAAAGCATGACCGCCCAATATAAAAAACGCAAATTAAGAAGTATAATACCAACAAGATAGATTATTCCGCACATGCCTATTAAGCAGGGTAATATTGTAACAATTATCAGCAAAAAGACATAGAGTAAAACGTGCAGCTTTGTTAATTTTTCACCGTAAATTACTGGAAACATTGGAATTTCAATATTTTTATAATCACTCAAGCGATGCAGAGCAAGCGCCCAAAAGTGCGGTGGGGTCCAAATAAATATTATTAAGACCAGAAGCAGCCCTTGCGGATCAACATGATTAGTAACCGCCGTCCAGCCGAGTAATGGAGGTGTAGCTCCAGCTAATCCTCCTATTACGATATTTTGTGTGGTAGCGCGTTTCAAAAAACCTGTGTAAACAATCGCGTAGCCGATTAGGCTTGCAAAAGTTAAAGCGGCGGTCAGGAGGTTAACATAGGAATATAAAATTATTCCTCCCAATATGGCTAAAATAAAAGAAAAACTTAAGACCTGCTTGGCACTCAACCGCCCTTTAGCAACTGGACGATTTTCTGTTCGGCGCATTCGCGCATCTAGATGACTGTCTAACAAGTGGTTTATTGCCGCAGCACTTGCTGCACAAAATGCCACGCCAAGCATAGTCGCACCAACCAACTGCCATGACCATAAAAAATTAGGCGCCAAAAGCATGCCAACTAAGACCGTCACTAACATTAGAGCCACTACCCTTGGCTTGCCTAACTCCCAAAAGTCCTTTGCCAAGGCAAAAAGTGTTGTGTTAGCGTTAAACATCAATGGCTCTCTTGTGCTGAATAAGATTAAAAATAATAACTATACAGCCTAATAATAGTGCTGCAACTCCATTATGCATAACAGCAGCGACCACAGGCAGCAAATATATTACATTGACAATGCCAAGCACAATTTGTGCTGCCAACAAGCCTAGAAGCAAGAGACAAAACATCCTAATGCGTTGGTTGGCAACTTTTAGCATAATCGTCATGCTTAACAGTGTCCAATAGCAAAACACCACCAGGGCCCCAAACCTATGAGTCATTTGGATTGTCATGCGCGCACCAATATCTAGTAGTCCGCCTTGGTAATTTGGGCCGATATGTGGTAATAAATTAAATGCTTTTGCAAAATTTAGCTCTGGCAGCCATTGGCCATTACACATTGGGAACCCTATACATGAAATACTGGCATAATTAGCACTAACCCAGCCTCCTAATGCAATTTGTAACAGCACGAGAATAAGTCCTATAAAAACACACCTCCTTATGTTGTGGGCTTTGACCTCAATTTTATCCAATAGCACACTACGCATAGCTGCCAAACATGCAAAAATTGTGAAGCCCCCCATTAAATGCCCCATCACCACAATTGGCAAGAGTTTCAGCGTTACCGTCCACATGCCCAACAATGCCTGAAACACTAGCAGACCTAACAAAGCAATGCGCAGTTTGGCACCAATAAGACCTCTAAATTTTATTTGCAATAACAGCAAAATTGCCGTCACAGTAGCAACAAGCAAGCCGGCCAAATACCTATGAGCCATTTCAGTCCAAGCTTTCACAGTCTCAATAGATTCATGCGGAAAAGCTTGCTTGACGACCTCAGCTGCCGGCATAACAATATGTCCATAACACCCAGGCCAGTCAGGGCAGCCAAGTCCAGCATCGGTCAAACGTGTATATGCACCCAGCATTAATACTAACCATGCTAGCACCATCGCAATTTGTATCAGTGAGGCCAAGGTTTTTTTTGTCATTTTTTTCTCCTACTTCACCAGTACTTGCAAGTCGTGGTGCAGCTGTTTAGCATTAAAATTTAGTGGATACATTAATATAGAAGTATGTTCTGGCCCATACAGAACTACCGGTAACTGTGAAAAATTTTTATCCCAGTTGCTTGGTGCTGGCTGATATTTAACTCCCCATTCATCAAACTTAAGTTTTTGTTGTGGCGGCAATGTAGCGTTTTTTGGAATAAGGACCATAATATCAACGTCATACAGTTTCCTGCCCATCGCCAACCGAATTCTCGCTAACTTATCGACAACTTTCAAGCAGTTTGTTTTACAAGCAGAAGTGCTTAAACGGATCTGCCATGGCTTTCCTTGTAAGGGCAATTCTATTTTTGGAGCCCAAGTACCGTAGTTTGTAGTTGCTAGTCCTTGCCATAATGAAGGGTGCTTGCAGACAAATAAGGCCGCCAAAAATGGCAATAAAAATATAATTACTAAAAAAATAATTCCGCGATAGTTTTTGAATTTTTTGTTTAACATTTTGCCAACACGCCATAATAAAATTATTCCAATTATACCAGCCATAGCAAACCATTGTAAGGCATATGCGCGATGGCGATTAGGTGGCATATTGACAATGCGCCACTCACGAACAAATTGCTGATTAGCTCCTGCCGGCATACGTAACACCCAGTGGTGCACACGACGCTGTAAAATCTGCTCCAAAGCAGCGAAATCAATCGATTCTAACACATAGCTTGAACCATGCCGAGAATCTATAACCTGACCTAATTTAACTTTACTATTTTTAGGGTAGTAAACCTGTCCGCTCCATACTTGCTGCAATTCAACGGCAACAGGCGGCAAAATATGCCGATTATTATTTGCTGACAACCAACCCTCATCAACCATAAGAATAGAATTATCTTGCAAAAGCACAGGCACCAACAAATAATATCCCAAATTATGATGATAAAATTGGTTGTCTAAAAAAAATAATTTTTTTAGTAATTGCCCGTGAACTGCAACTTTGGCAAAAGAGACGGGCGGTTTGTCTTTATGTGTCCAGTCAAATGCCCGGCTTGCTTGCATTTTATTGTACTGCGCCAAAATTGTTTCTTTGTCAGTCGCGCGTTTTAACTGCCAGTTACCAAGGTTCACCAGGCAACTAAACACCACAATTAAAATTGTATATTCTAACAAAGAATAGATGCATCTTGGCAAGAAATTAGTTACACTCTTTTTCATATCATTTAAAAATTGTGAATTTTAAGAGAAGAGTATATCAAATGTTATTTAAAATAGTTATTATTTTTATCCTCTTTGCTGTTTTTTTTGCGCTAGGCAGCAGTTTGTTTTACTTAGTTAAAGATGGCAACAATAGCACCAAAACAGTTAAAATGCTCACTTGGCGCATTGCTATCTCTATTTTTTTATTAATTTTATTAGTAGTAGCCAGTCACTTTGGCTTGATAAAACCCCATGAAATAAATTTATTTCAATAGTAGAGGCATGATGAAACATAAACTTTTAATGTTCCTATTAAATCTTTGCTCAACAATTGTTGCCGCCGACTCTATTGCGCATTTCATCGGCATATCGCAAAATATTCCGCGCATGGAGATGAAAGCCGACGCCAACTCGCAAGCATGGGCTCGCTCAGCACGTAATATCTTACTATTAACCGGAGAAAGCATTTGGGAAAGTCTACAAGCAGCCAACCAGCATGCTGAAAAGCTTGGCAGACCGCTATTTTGCATTCCTGAGCAACAAACTATTACCGCCGAAGCAATGTATGATCTAATCGAAAAGACTTACGCCAGCATGAAGCTAAGCGCGGCAGAGCAAAACAATATTAGCGTCGGGCAAATCGCGCTAAGTGGCTTACAACAGAGCTATCCCTGCGCCATGCCCGAATTAAGCGCCCAGCAAATTACTATTAAAAAACATGGCGAAGGCATAGGGCAAAAAATAATGCATGTATCAAAAATTTAAGATCACCCCAAAGAAAATTCTTCAAATGCAGCTACAGCTTCAGCTGCATACATCAAAGATGGCCCACCGCCCATATAAATAGCCATACCTAAAGTCTCCATAAACTCTGCGCGACTTGCCTGCAATTTAACCAGTGCTTGCGCATGAAACCCTATACAACCATCACAACGATTTGCAACCGCTAAGGCCATAGCTATCAATTCTTTTGTCTTTTTATCTAAAGAACCATCTTTAGTCGCCCCTTGCGCCATTTGTGAAAAACCGCTCATCACCTCTGGAAGCTCAGTGCGCAATTTAGCCAGCTCCATACTCAAGTACTGCGTATAATCTCTGTAGCTTTTAGACATAATTTTCTCCTAATTATTTAACAACCATTTTGCATGCTCTAAATAAAAAACGCCATTAAACGACAGCATTAATGAAAAGCTTGTTACTTTAAAATCAATTGCCACTTGACGCTCAACGATGTGTTTATTAGTTCCTTTTACAACAGTAACATGGGGAATAAAATCTTGCTCTGCTATGCCAGTTGGTAATAAAGAATGTAACACCATAAGATTGTCAGGCGCATTGCGCGCAATTAACGCTATACTTTTGCCGCGCGGCAATTTCTGGCAATAGTCTAACTGCATGTCAAACATAGTAATACTCCCTATTGTATCAGCAAGCGCCTTTAAGTCGTTAATCTGCCCATGATTTAGGGCGCCTTGATAGCTTAAGGTCATATGTAAATTATTCATCGGCTCTAATTCATCGACACTAAAGCCCTGTTGCATGCATGATTCTAAACAGCGCTTTTGCACAATTACATCTTCAATATTTATGGCAAAGAACGCCTTAAAAGTAAAATTACTAATGTCTAGGCTTGAAAATATAATTTGTCGACAAGCCTGATAAATAATTTGGGTCACAATTTGCTGTCTATTGCCCGTAAAATTAAATTCCTGCACGCAGACTTGAGTATTAGGCGCCTGGCAGGCAACAAACACGCGCCCAACTAGAGCGCCTTCTGGGCCAGCAAAGCCAGTAATGGCCAACCCGAAATAATTTTTCTCACCGGCTAAGCCGTTAACCATTGCCACAGCACACTCGGCGCTAACTGCGCCATACTGATCTAACAACTCAGTTGCTACATTTAAATATTTGGTTTTGGCTTGATTAGAATAAGTAACCAGCCCATACTTGAACCATCTTGAACTGCCCGGTAAAGATGTTAACAGCCCTGAAAGATTTCCTCCTGTACAAGACTCTGCTACCACTAAGCACCAATCTTTTGCTATTAATAAGTCGGCAACGTAAGGTAATAATGCGTCTACCCGCTCACCTATGTTCATACAAATAAGTCCGTAAAAAAATCCCGCATAGCCCGAAAAGCTTTGCGCGCCGCATCCGGCTGATAAACAATTCCGGCCTCCTTGTCGTCAGCCTCTGGATTCGTAAATGCATGCTGAGTATTAGCATACATATTAATCTGAAAGTTTGCCTTAGCTTGTTGCATTTCTTGACAAAAGCTTATGACATCTTGCGGAGTTACCATCGGATCATCATAACCGTGCAATACTAAAATTTCTGCATTTATACATTTAGAAGACTGCATGCTCTTGTGCAACAAACCATGCAAGCTTACAACCCCACATACACTGGCTCCACTTCTTGCTAAGTCTAATACGCATAGACCACCAAAACAAAAACCTATTGCAGCAATTTTCTGAGCATTTACACCGCTAAGATGCCGCAATAACTCTAAACTTATCGCCACTCTTTCTCTGTATTGCCCATCCTGCATTGCGGCATGCATTAATGCTTGCTTTTCCTGGTTATTCTTGCCAACGCGCCCCATGCCGTACATATCAGCGGCAAAGGCAACATATCCAAGCTTAGCTATTTCTATTGCGCGTTCTTGGTAGACGGCATTTAAGCCCGCCCAATCATGCACAATTAAAACACCTGGTATATTTTTTGCCTCTTCAGGGTAGGCTAAAAATCCTTTCAATAGCTCCTGTCCGTGCAGGTAATCGATTTCTTTTGTGACAATTTTTTGCATAAATATTCCTAATCTAGGGTGTTGCGATAACGCTTATAAGCAATGATTAAAACTACCAACATAAAAATCAGAATATAGCCAATCTCTGGGTATATTTCTAGCCAACCATTACCACGCAATACTATACCGCGCACGATAATAAGAAAATGTGTTAATGGCAAGCAATTTCCAAGAAGCTGCGCCCAGTGCGGCATGCCTTGAAAAGGGAACATAAAACCAGATAACAATATAGATGGCAAGAAAAAAAACATTGCCCCCTGCATCGCCTGTAATTGATTAGTTGCAAGGGTGGAAAAAGTTAAGCCCATAGCAAGATTAGAACAAATAAATGGCAAACAAGCCAATAGTAACAACCATATCGAACCATGCATAGGCAAATTAAAAAACATTCGACCTAAAAATAAAATTAATAAAATTTGAATATACCCCACTAACGCATAAGGAATTATTTTACCAATCATCACCTCTAATGGCCGCAAAGGCGTTGCCAAAAGCATTTCCATAGTGCCGCGCTCAAATTCCTTAGTTATAGCAAGAGCAGTAATGATGACCATGGTCATCGTTAACACAACGCCCATTAAACCAGGAACAATATGAAAAGCTGTTTTAATTTCCGGATTAAAAGCGGCTAAACTCACTGCGCGGTAGATGCGACTATCATCTTGTATATTTAAAAAATGCAATCTATCACGCCCAACATAATTTGCGATATCATTAAATATAGCTACCGGACGGCCAGCTGCGATAGGATCACTGCCATCGACCAATAACAAAGCATGAGGCTTTAGCTCCCTTACTGCCGCGCGATAAAAATTCGGCGGAAAATACACCACAAACTTTACCTGATTAGTTACCAGCAATTTACGCGCCTGCTGTAAAGAAGTGAAGCGTTTTATAAATTGAAAATATTGTGATTGTGACATTTTTTGCAATATATCTTGCGCAATTGGATTTGGTTGCTGCATCACAACTGCTGTCGGCAAATGCTTTGGGTTTAAATCTATAGCAAAACCAAACAAAATTAATTGAATTAAAGGAATGCCTATCATCATGGCAAAAGTCGCCTTATCTCGCCGCATCTGCATGAATTCTTTTTTAATAACCGCAACAGCGCGCTGCCAAGAAAACATCATATGCGCAGCTCCTGCCCAAGCGCAATAAAAGCATCTTCTAAGCTAGAGGGAATTACAGCATAAGTAAATTTGTACTTATTACTCAATGTCCGCAATGAACGTTCAATTCTTGCTTGGTCATAACAGCATACATGAAAATTTCTACCAAACCATGCCGCCTGAACTACACCCGGAGTAGCTTTTAACTCCAGCAGTAATTGTGCGGTTAAATCTCCCTTGATTAACATGGTTACTAATCCTGTGGCATTAATGACATCCGTAACACTACCCTGTACGATTATGCTACCAGAAGACAAATATGCTAAACGACTACACCGCTCTGCCTCATCCATATAATGAGTTGACATAAGTGTCGTCACTCCCATGACACTTAGTTTATGGATTAAATCCCAAAAATCTCGGCGCGCTAACGGGTCAATGCCGGCAGTGGGCTCGTCAAGCAACAACAGTTTAGGATTATGTATTAAACATGCCGCTAACGACAGTCTTTGTTTCCAACCCCCAGAAAGCTCTGCCGCTAATTGAGAGGCGCGCGGCGCTAAACCAAGGTCATTAAGAATGGACTTAATCTTATCTGTGGCATTTTCAATAGCGTAAATTCGCGCAATAAATTCTAAATTCTCTACAACTGTTAACTCCTGATAGAGGCTAAATTTTTGCGGCATGTAACCGACATTTTTCTTAATCTCCGTTGACTGGGTTAAAACATCAAAGCCAATACAGGTTCCTTGTCCGCTGTCAGGGGTTAACAGTCCGCACAGCAAACGAATTGAAGTAGTTTTACCGCTCCCATTCGCGCCTAAGAAACCAAATACTTCGCCTTGATATACTTTAATATCTAAATCCTTCACGACCTGCTGTCTACCAAATGATTTACTAAGGTTTTGTACCTCAATTGCGCATGGTCGAATCATATATTTACCTGTACCGGCTGGCCTAGAATAAAGTTTTTCATTAATTCTGGCTTGGCTCTAACCCGAAATACCAGCTCTTCCTGATGACTTTGCGTATACAAAATTGGAGGCATATACTCTGCGGTATTAGCAATATAATTTATATTTGCTACATGCCAAGACTTTTCATCATAATATTGAAATTTAATGCTTTGTCCAAGATGGAGACGCTGTATATGCTTAGCAGTAACAAAAAACTCAATATAATTATTTTCAGGCAACACCACACTCATGACCGGTTTGTTAGCCGGAATTAACTCGCCAAGCGTATAAAAAATCTCAAAAACATAACCATCACTTGGTGCAACTGCCTTTTTATGATCAACCGCCCACTTTGCAACCTGCCAATTATATTTGGCTTCCTCTACCGCTTGTTGCTGGGCTTTAATCTGATAGGGACGAGCTCCTAATTTAGCCAGCTTCATATTTTCCAACAATTGTTTTTTTTGAAATTGTAATTCTTTCACCATTTGTTGATTAGCATACAGTGTATCTGCATCAACAAATTGATTTTTTTGTAATTTAATAAGTCGCTGATAATGTGTGCTGGCCTTATCCAGTTCAGCATCAGTTTGTTTAATTTGATATTTTATCGCTGCAATTTCAGGTTGACGTTTCGGCAACATTAAATCGGTTAATACCATCTTTTCCTGTCTAAATCGCGCGGCAGCTTGCTCAAGATTTGCAATATCAGGCATAGCATCTAACTCATAAAGAAGCTGATTTTTTTTAAACAATCGACCCTTTTCTACGTATTTAGCTTTTAAATAACCTTGCGCAGGAGAAGACACATATAGATACATGGTGTCGGTATATCCGTCAAAGCGAATCTTTGCAGGCCACTTGCACGCCAAAAGAACACTATAGATGATTAAAATAACAAATTTTGACGCAGTTTTAAACAAAAAAAGTTATCCGGCAATGTGCTTATTTCTAGTCTAAAATTTAATGTTAATAAATACAACTAAACAATTTACAATTCCGGTATATTCACGCTAAATTAATAAAATATTAAATAAAAAAGCTTGCTGGAGAAATAATGGACCTAGTAACACCCAAACAAACTGATAATGAGCTCATTTATCTTTGGAATCAGACTAAAAAAAATTTTCAAAGCACTTTAACTCTCGATCAAATCTTCCAAGCACAAGCTAATAAAACACCGCAAAACATAGCAGTTCAAGACGTTAATTCATGCCTTAATTACCAAGAACTGGATAGGCTAAGCAACCAACTTGCTCATCACATTTTAAATAGTGCAGGTCCGCAGTTGCTTGTCGGAATTTGTTTAGAACGCTCTGTTGACACAATAATCGCAATTCTTGGTATTCTAAAAGCAGGTGCTGCATATCTACCGATAGATCCAGCTATCCCAACAGAACGATTAGAGTATATCTTAAACAACACTCAATGCAAGTTAGTTATTACGCACAAAAAACAAAAAAAGAGATTTAAACGCACACCACTCGAGCAGATTGTTATCGATGCGAATCAATATCGCAAGGAAACTGTGGCGCAGGTACCCCAAAAACATAATCAAGATAGTTTAGCTTACATTATCTTTACCTCAGGGACAACTGGACTGCCAAAAGGAGTAGCAGTATCTCATCACAGTATTATAAACAGATTAGAATGGATGCAAAACCAGTATCAATTTACGGCTCAAGATATTATCCTACAAAAGACTCCCTACACGTTCGATGTTTCAGTATGGGAGTTATTACTGGCGCATCAAATTGGCGCATCCATTTATTTTCCGCCGCAAAATGCTCACCAAAATCCTAAAGAGTTACACGAAATAATTACAATTAATCACATCTCAGTTATGCACTTTGTGCCGTCAATGTTAAGTTCATTTAATAATTATTGCCAAAAAAACAACTTATCGGTTCCTGAAAGCTTACGCTATGTGTTTTGTAGCGGCGAAGCTTTGTACCCTGCTCAGGTAAATAACTTTTATGCCTTGAGTCATCATCCCCTAGAAATACATAACTTATATGGTCCTACAGAAGCGGCAGTTGATGTCACCTATAGTTTTTGCCCAAAAAATTGTAGTAAAGTATATATTGGCAAACCAATTCAAAATATTCAAATCCACATACTTAATGAACAGCTAGAAAGCTGTTCTATCGGTGAGATTGGTGAAATATACATTGCTGGCGTTGGATTAGCTAAAGAATATTATAACCGCCCAGAATTAACTCAAGAACGTTTTGTATATATAAACCATCTGCGTCATTACAAGACTGGAGATCTGGCCTCATGGTGCGCAAACGGGGAAATCGAGTACTATGGACGTAACGACAGTCAAATCAAACTACGTGGGTACAGAATTGAATTAGGCGAAATAGAAAAAACTCTTACGAAGTTGCGCTCTATTGAGAATGCGGCAGTATTATGTAAGCAACAAAATGGCCAAGACCTTCTTATCGCCTATTATGAAGGCAAGAAAGACCTGCCCAGCCAAAAAATCCTTGCTCATCTTAAAAAATATTTGCCAGATTATATGATTCCGGCCGGATTTATCCGCGTAGAACAATTTCCACTTACAGCAAATGGCAAATTATGTAGAAAAACTTTGGGGTTGATATCTATAAGCACTAAAAAAATCCTAACTTCCACCATAAGCGACACAGAGGAAATGTTAGCACACATTTGGCAAGAAGCCTTGAACACCACAGATATTTCAAAGCAAGACGACTTTTTCTTACTAGGAGGAAATTCCCTGAGCGCGGCATATATTGTGGCTGATGTTCATGAAAAATTGTATAGACACATCGAAGTTGCTGACGTCTATAAGCACCCTACAATTGAGCTGCTAGCCAAAAAACTATCTAAAATTAAAACTACGCGTCATAGAAATTTTTCCAAGAAAGATTGGCTAAATAACAAATTTTTACCATTAACAGACTTTCAGGTTCTACTATGGTTTTCAAACTTATTTGAACCTAAAGCAAAAAAAATGAATGTTGTCACCCGTAAACGGCTTAAAGGCCAATTAGATACTGAAAAGTTTCAACAGGCTCTGGCAGAAATAGTAAATAGACAACTTGTTCTTCATTATAAGGTTGCTAAATTATGGCCAGCACAACGCATAAAACCCGAAAAGCTCAGTAATTTTAATCTAGAAATTAAACACCTCGGTCTTGACGCTTGCTCCATACTTAATGCCTCCATGCTAGAATTAAACAAGTTAAATCGCTGGCCGCGCAACGTTCCGAAGGTAAAAGCGAGGGTTTTTTTAATAGCTGACCATGAAACAGAAATTCAATTGTGCATGTCGCATATGATTTGTGATGAAACCTCAATGCGCATTCTATGGGATGAGCTATCTACTGCCTACCAAAAACAAGAGCTATGTGAGCTAAACAGCAGTTACCAAGATTACATAATCGAAGAGCAATATGAAAACAACCTGAAGTTTTCTAAAAAATATAAATTTTGGTCAGATTATTTGCGCCAGGCTACCTTAATTAGCTTCCCAGTCGCCAACGTGATTACCAATATGCATAAAAATAAGCAATTGTACTCTGAATATTATGAAATACCCGAACAACTAATAAACAGTTTAAAAGAAAAAGCTGCTCTGAAACACACTAACATCAGTACGATTCTATGCGCCATTTTGGCGGTAAGCCTAGAATCATATTTAATTGCCAATGACAGTAAGAAAATTCTCATCAATCTAATCAAATCAACACGCAGTAATCATAAATATGATAATATACTAGGCTGCATGGTCAGAGTGGATCCAATTCTAGTAGACCTTCAATATAGCGCAAATATTAATACGGTTATAAACAATATTCAAAATGACATTAATGAAATCCACTCTCTGCAATCTTTTTCTAGTATCCTAAAATTCTCTTTCCATGACAAACACTTTAAGATAGGAAAATTATTAAGGACATTGTGCATAAAAACCGGATTATATTTGTACACTAATTTAATACCGATAATTAAACGTGTATATACAAATCACAACGTATTTTATTATTGCTGGCGCTTAGCAGCATTTGAACGAAAAAATATTTTCATAATTAATCTCAACTTGTGGAATAATTTCTTATCTCCAGCTGACAACACTGATTATTTTGGCCTTAAAGCAGCGACGCATGACATGGTTCCGTATGAGCTTATACAAATTGATGACTTATTGGATATTTGCTTTATAAGAGATCACTCAAATCATAAGCCTTATTTAGTAATATCAGGCAATTTAGATTATAAGATAAAGAATAATATTAAGAACTTAATGTTTGAAATGCTTAGTAATTTATAAAAAACTTGGCGATGACCTACTTTCACATGGGGAAACCCCACACTATCATCGGCGTTTGTTTGTTTCACTTCTGAGTTCGAGATGGGATCAGGTGGGACCAAACAGCTATCGTCGCCAAGAAAAAAGGGAATAAAAAAAAGCCTGGCG
>Ga0214917_10000092_pt1 | contig 99625 bp, 79 predicted proteins | sample LL_1208_BB_MetaG_FD_177983 | JGI IMG/M metagenome (GOLD analysis project Ga0214917, IMG submission 177983) | Freshwater microbial communities from Lake Lanier, Atlanta, Georgia, United States - LL_1208_BB | ecosystem: Environmental > Aquatic > Freshwater > Lake | place: USA: Georgia | collected... | reverse complement strand
CAGGCGCAACAGGAGAAACCGGCGCAACAGGTGCAACAGGCGCAACTGGAGAAACCGGCGCAACAGGCGCAACAGGCGCAACAGGTCCTACTGGCTCAACAGGCGCAACAGGCGCAACAGGCTCAACAGGCGCAACAGGCGCAACAGGCGCAACAGGCGCAACAGGCGAAACAGGTGCAACAGGCGCAACAGGCGCAAGAGGCGAAACAGGTGCAACAGGCGCAACAGGTGCAACGGGACCTCAAAGCACTGTAAGTGGTCCAACCGGTCCCAAAGGCCAAAATGGTATTTCTGGTGGTTTAGTTTATTTTTTGGACACTACAGGAAGTGTTACCGCGGGTATGACCGGGTCATTATTAATAACCCCAAATACAACATCACCATCAACAACTATAGTTAGTAAACCTCCGGCTGGTCCAACTGGGTCTGTTATGGGATATTTTTATACACAACTTTCTGCAGATGTGCCACTAGTTCCTGGTTTATGGGATTTAAATGTATATGCAAATGTTGATAAGGATTCGGTTAGCTTATATGGTGTTGTAACTTATGGTGGCACCCCTGGTGTTGTTCCAATCGGAACAACAATAGCAACAAGTTATGGAAATCCAACAGTAGTTATTGATTCAATTAGTGACATACAATATACAGATTCCTTATATGTATCTAGTTCAGCTGTAATTCCAGCGGGTAGCTATTTGACTGTTTATATATATGCTTTCAAAAACAATGGTGGTCCAACATTAACTTTATCTTTCAGAGATTCAACATTGTCTCACATTCACACAACTATATTAGCAAATTATGGACCAACGGGACCAACGGGTTATACAGGACCTACAGGGCCTACGGGACCAACAGGCGCAACGGGAACTACGGGACCAACAGGGCGTACTGGACCAACAGGGCCTACGGGACCAACGGGACCAACGGGACCAACGGGAACTACAGGACCTACAGGGCCTACGGGACCAACAGGGCCTACTGGACCAACGGGACCAACGGGACCAACGGGAACTACAGGACCTACAGGGCCTACGGGACCAACAGGGCCTACTGGACCAACTGGTCCTGCAAACACAAATGCTTCTACTGTTACTATTACAGATACAAATACTTCTTCTGTTTATTACCCTACTTTTGTATCAGCAGCAGGAACAGGACAAACGTTACGAGCTGATATATCCACCAATCCTTTGTCTTATAATCCAAGCACAGGAACATTGACTACTGAAAATATGTATATAGGAACATCAACAGATCCTGCATATTTTCAAAATAGTGGAATAACAAAGAACTCAATTACTGGGAATACATCATACACAATATCAGCTAGTGGAAAAACAGGAACGGCTTATATAGAGATTCGTTCAGGCACTGGACCAACCGGACCCAGAATTTACCAAATAGCACAAAAAACTAGCGATTTTACACAAAGGTCTTCTTCTACTATACAAGATACTTTTTTTGATATTAATAATCATTTTCCAGACCCATCTATTGATTTATTTGCGGGTGTGAAGAGTTTTAACGATGCTACTCTTAATGATGGATTTCCAGTCAGTATGTTGTATTTTTATTATAATGGAACTACTTATACAGGTCTTAGAGTTTATAAAGACACAATTGATATGTTTATTGGACCAACAATTGGTGCTACCGGGAACCTTGCTAGTTTTGGAACAGGAGCAAATTATTTATATAAAACTACTTACGGGATTACTCCTGCGGACGAAACTAAAAACACTAGTATTCCTACTACTGCTTGGGTATATCAAAACTTACCATTTAATAATCCTAACAATTCCAGATTTTTAGGTTCAACAGGGATTATTGCGTCAAATGTAGATGCCACAAATTGTGGAAGTTCCGCTACTATGACTACAGGAATTATTTATTATTACGCTATTTATCTAACAGCAGGGACAACCCTAAATAGAGCAGGTGCTTGTGTAATATCAGGAGCAGGAAATTTTAGATTGGCGTTGTTTAGTGGTTCAGGATTTATATTATCCTATACTGGTAGTATATCCGGTACTGGTACGTCATTCGGTACACTTACTTCTTATACTACTTCTTCCACTGGTTTTTATTATCTTGCTATACAAGTTACAGGTACAAGTCCTTCATTCTCAGCAACAAATGCTACCGCATCAACCGCCCAAGCAATCAACTATCCTAATATATCCGACAAGACTGATGGAAATCTTTCTTACTATCGGTCGGCGACTACTACTACTGCAGGTTCAACAGGAGGAACAGGTGTTCCTAGTCCTGCCTCGGCTTTTACTTTAAGGGCATTAGGACCTCAAATATGGGTTGCCGTAGCATAATCTAAATAGTCTATGATTCCGATTTCCTTTTATTGTCTTTTTCTGCTTACAAACTGTAACAGTTGTAAAAATATATTATATTCAATTTATAATAAAAATAATAAATCCTAATTTTAATGGCGTTTAGATAAAAAATGCATTGAAAAAAAATACACCATCAAAATATTTGCGAAAACCATAAGTAGTTGTTGAACCATCAAGAGTGCCACGGCTCTGTTGGTTTCGGGGTTTAAAATAGAATAACCAACACCAGCTTGAATAGTAACACTTGTAAAAAAGCAGTCTAATACTCTTAAATCATTCTTTTTTGTGCTTACAACGTTTAAACTAAAATCGTCACTGTAAATCCAATATATAGTGCCAAATATAAGAATGCAAGTTAATTGAAATAGGAATGTTTGAACAACTTGTCGCATTTATATTTTAATGTGATATTTTTTATTTTTCCCACCGTGTGTAATATTATTCGCTGTAAAATAGCTTAAAGAAACGGTTCCAATAATAATGTTGGCAATGGGGCGCCCATGGGGTAAAAATTTGGGAGTAGGGTTTGTGGCCCACTGGCTCAATTGGATAGGGCGTTGGCCTTCTAAGCCAAAGGTTCCGAGTTCGAGTCTCGGGTGGGTTACATGTGGGGGATTAGCTCAATTGGAAGATGCGCACGCTTAGCATGCGTGAGGTACTGGGATCAAAGCCCAGATTCTCCAAAATATAAATTTCTGTATTTATAAATACAAAATTTTTGTGAGCATATTAGGTCACAAAACTAGCGCCTCTTTTGCGTAGGGGTTATCGCATCTCACTTGTAATGAGAAGGTCGAGGGTTCAAATCCCTCAGGAGGCTTACAAATTTTAATCTTTATAAAAAAATAAAGATTAAAATACTTTATTTGTATCCGTCATAGTAGAGATGAACAACTTCAAGTAGTTCAGAATTCTCATTATTTTCAATGCGCTTTATTTGTTTATCCATTTCTTTTTTAAGCTCTTCAAGCCGAGCAGAAATATAAGGATTGCTTTTAACTCCTTTCTTATTTACATACGAATCTGGATTAAAGCGAATAATAATATATTTGCTAGTAAAATTAACAAGTAGGTCATTATATCTAGCTTCCTCGTCGTCCTTAGTATAAGATTTATGTTGATTCTCATCGGTTTCAACGCACAACAATGTATTTCCAATTAATTTTCTGTGGTCAATTCTCCGGCGTGTTAAACAATCACAACCACCATATTCCAATATCTTATCATGATTAAATCCTTCATAATTTTCATTAATAAAATCTCTAACAGCGAGCTCCTTTGTTTTGCATCTAATTTGAAAAGTAAGCGGGTCCAAAGGAAATAAATGTTGAAAGCAATAAGTGCAATAATTTTTATATTTTTTATTTCCTCCTGATGGACAACCAACATTTTTGCAAGATTCGTGCCTCACATTAACCATGTCCTCAGTTTTGCAAGAACTGCAATACTTAGGTTTTAGCCCTTTTAAGTTAAAACTTGGAGCAACAGTTTCTCCACAATAACAACTAGCATTTAAATGTTTCACATTAATCATGTCTTGAGATTTGCAAGACGAACAATATTTTGGTTTCAACCCCTTAAAATTAAAACTAGGACCGGTAGTTTCTCCGCAAAAACAAGCTGCATTTATATTTCTATTTCTAATATCAATCATTCCATTTAACTTGTGACCTGAACAAAATTCAGGCGAATCTTCACCTTCAAAATTAAAACTTGGTGTTTTTTCACAGTTTAAAAACCTACATTTTTTTCTTGTTACAACATTTATCATTCCTTCCTCTTTGTGGGTTGAACAATATTTTGCATATTCTCCCTTAAAATTAAAGCTCGGAGATAATTTACAATTTTGAATTGCACATTTTTTTGATTTAACATCAACCATCCCATCTAATTTGTGTTCAAAACAGAATCGTCCTTTTTTTTCTCCTTCAAAATTAAAACAAGAATGTATTTTGCAACCATTAACTTCACATTTTTTATGTAAAACGTCAATCATTCCTTCTACTTTATGTTCGCTGCAAAATCTTGGGGTTTTATCTCCCTCAAAATTAAAGCTTGATTGCACTTTACACTCTTCATGTTCACATACTTTGCACCAAGTGATAACAGTGCCTTCAGTTTTGTGATCCTTGCAATACATGTTTTTTTTAACAGAATTTCCATAAACAGCTCTTTTTTTGCATCCATCAAACAAACACTTCATTAAATACATATTTTTCATATCATTCGTTTTATGTTCTCTGCAAAAAATTTTCTTTTCCTCTTCCGTTCCATAATTAGCCTGTTTCTTACAATTTTCAAATTGACACAATTTTGGCATTTATATATTATAAACAGAGATTATGTTTATATTCTAATCCCTAAAAATGTTTTAAGGATTATTCCTTAATCTTTATAAAAAAATAAAGATTAAAATACTTTTTGTAATTTATAATTTGTTTTATTTTTTGTAATTTATTTTTTATGTTTGTGATTTAGTTCTTCAGTTTGATTCCCCAGAAGTTGAGACCAAGACGTTTGTTTCTCAATCGGCTTGAGCGACGCAGACCAAAAACGCATGGTTCGCTTTGACTTCTAACTGCATAAGATGCCTTTTCGGTCTCGCTCATATTATTCCAGCGAGCTCTCAACAACCGACCCATCTGCCCAAACTCTGCAGTTGGATTGGCGACCCTGACCTCGTCTCGCATTGCCTTGCAAAACACAATATAGGATGATTCGGTGGGATTAGTATATCCGGACATGGTAGGTTTACCAATTTTTATTTTGTCAAAAGAGTTTCAATTTTTTAATGAAAAAAATAAAAATCTAATGCAAATATATACATGGCAGGCAGACCCCGGATCGTTAGAAGCATTCAATCCTATGTTAATCATAGCGACGCTAACTGTGGTTTAGGACCATTGAAAGCAGGAACCCCAAACAAAGTTGGTGTAACGCATTATTTATGGTATAATCTACAAACACAAGCAAACCAAGGACCATTAGACTTTGTTAATTCACAAGCTTATTATAAAACATTGACTTGGCAAACCTACGGGAACCTTCGACCATCTTTCACAAGCAATCCTCGCCAAGCTTACACGTCTTTCCCAGCGTCAAGATATCCAGTGGGACAAACACCGTCAACGTTTAACGGTAATTTTAACTCAAATTAAACTTGATTTTCATCAATTTTTTTAAAATAAAAAAAATTGATACAATAAATCAAAAATTAAGAAGAGTAACTAGAATGAATCAATTGCGACCAAATCAAATACGAGCAATAGAAGAAACCGTAAACCAAGATTTTAATTCAGGCATTCATTATCATGCTACAGGTACAGGTAAATCATGGATTGCAATGCATATTATTTTAAGATTTTATGATAAATATCCAAAGGCAAACGTAATGTGGATATGTGAAAAGAAGTCTATATTGATTGAACAGTTTAATCGGAAAAATCTTAAAGAACGGCAGTTTGACCATATATTTAAAAAGTATAACGTTTTGAATTATTCAGAATTAAAAATAAGCAAATGGTACAATAGTGTAAATAGTGGTATATTTTGGAATAAGCCAGTCCTTCTTATTATTAACCGCGCATTTTTAACTTCTAATGATAAATATAAAAATATTAAAATAAATTTTGAACTTGTAATTCACGATGAGTGTCATTCAATAGTTAACAAAACTACGCGACAGTTTTATGAGTTTATGCTTCAACAACCCAATCCACCAAAATGTATTGGTTTCTCAGCAACACCTAATCAAATTTATGAACCTTATAAAAATATTATTTCCTCTTATTCTATCTATGATGCATTTCTAGATGGTGTCGTTGTTCCTCCCAAAATTAAATGGTTTTCTAGTGATGATATTATTGATTACGACGAAATTGTGTGTCTTGTAAAAAAAGAAATAGAAATATCAGAATTACCTTACAAGAAAATTATTGTATGGTGCGGTATGATAGACTTGTGTGAAAAAATGGCAAAGTTGTGGTCTAATCATTTTGATAACTTTATAATTTGCATTGACACTTGTAAATCTAATAGTGAATATAAAACCTATGAAGATTTTGTTGAATTAGAAGAGAATGCTATTCTATTTTGCGCAGCAAAACATAGGGAGGGTTCGGACATAAAAAACCTAGATTGTTGTGTCTTTCTAGACAAAGTTGAAAACCGTTGTCCAAAAGTATTTCTTCAATGTATTGGCAGAGTTTTGCGTATTGATAAATTAAATAAAAAGAAATTCGGATTAGTAATTGATGTTCGTGCAAAAAGTTCATTAGTAATCTGTAATCATCTGAATCAATATTTAAACTTACCTCCCGATGTATTTCCTTGGTCCTATGAATACAAAGTTCATGTTCATAACAATAAACTCGTAAAAATTAATCAACTATTTATGATACAATATATTAATAAAATCACGAAGGAAAGCAAAGAGATGGAACGATTTCAAGTTCTACCTACCATAGAAGAATTAAAAAAACTATTCCAACGCAAATTACCTAACAATTTGGTTTACTTGAAACGTGTCAACTATGAGTTAGATATGTTATCTCGGAAAAATCTAATATGCCATTTAATGCAAGCAATGCAAATATTACATCTTACGAAAAATATTCCACATGTTACCCGTGGTTCTTGTGGTTCATCCCTTGTTTGTTATTTGTTAGGTATAAGTCATATTGATCCCGTAAAAAATAATATTAAATTTGCTAGATTCTTAACAGATCAAAGGAATAATCTTCCCGATATTGACTTGGACTTTCCACATAATCTACGAGATGAGGTCTTCTTAAAAATAGGATTGACATGGCCAGGAAAAGTTGCCCGTATTAGTAATCATGTCTACTATCACGACAAATCTGCAGTTCGTCAAGCTATACGTAACGCAGGAATTCACAAATTTATTGGAAAACATGAAATACAAAGTGAATTAAACAAACTATCCAAAGAAACGAAGCAATTCATTATGAAAGAAAAGAAAAATATTGAAAACACATTTCGCTGTTATTCCCTACACTGTGGTGGAATTGTATATTATCCTGAAGGTATTCCTACCGAACACTTACTACATTCAGACAAACAAATAAATAATGGTGCACTAAAACAAATAACTATGAGTAAATATGATATATCCAAAGAGCAAAATTTTAAAATTGATATTTTATCTAGCAGAGCATTAAGTCAGTGTTATGAGACGTATAGGTATCGTGAAATAGAATTTGAAGAATTTAAATATGATGAAAAAACATTCGCAATGTTACAAAGTGGCGATAATATTGGTATTATTCTTGGCGAATCTCCACTTATGCGAAAAGCGTTTATGCAAGTTAAACCCAATGATCTCTATGGATTAGCGGTATGTTTATCTATTATCAGACCTGCGGCTATGGATGCACGACAATGTATAGATACCGTTGATTTTAATAACCATATTATATTTGACGACGATGCAATTGATATTATAAGTAAAACTCTAAGAGTTGATGATGAAATTGCAGATAAATATCGTAGAGCTTTTGCGAAACGTGATAAAGAAGGAATTGAGGAATTCAAATCAAAAATACATAATTATCCAAGGGAAAAGCAAAAGGAAATTATGAAAAAATTGTCAAATCTGGCACAATATGGATTTTGTAAATCCCATGCATTTTCATATGCGCAATTGATATGGAAATTAGCCTATATGAAAGCGCATTATCCTTATGAATTTTGGAAAGCCACATTGAACAATTGTCAATCTTTATATAGAAAATGGGTTCATTTTTATGAGGCTAGACTCGCTGGAGTTGATTATTCTAAAGAACTTTTGAGAAGAGATGATGTGTCAATTTATGCTTTAAATCGTCGTAAAAAAATAGAAACCTGTAGTCAAATTGAACAATTACAGAAATATGGATATTGGATTATGAAAACCGACGAATTCTTTCCAGGATGTTATTATCGGCGGGAGGGTGATATTTATTATTTTAATGGTATAATTGCATCACATAGAGTTACTAAATTTAAGAAAAATAAAAAGCTAATGTTGTTTTTAGGTGTAGGTAAACATAAATACATACAGTTAAATATAGAAAATATAAAATATTTTGATGTAAAAAAGGTAGGTGTTGAAGGCACTGGAACGTGTCTAACAGATATAGAAGAAAAATGTTCTATTTTAACTGCTACGAAATATAAATATTATTAATAATAATTGTAATAATATAAATTTTATATATTTTTCACATACCAATTTAAAGCATAATCATTGGAACCTCCACTCATTTGCAAACCAAGACGAGAGAAAGACCTGTTGCAAGGATATTGCGCACTGCAACTTGTTGCGTGAAGCATTTTAGCGCGTCTTGTGGCGATGCTAGATGCGCCCACGCCAGCACCAGCGACGTATGTGTTATTTACATCAGCAGGTTGATTCGTAATTAATCCGAGAGCAAAGTTGCGTCTAGCACCGGCGCCATTACTTTTCTTATAATTAAATCCACCTTTTCCTACCCAGAAACTTCCGTTTGGCATTTTATATATATTATTGCGATAATAAAAATAAAAGGAACTTTGCTTACCCAAGTAATACAAATTTAGATACAGCCATTCCAAATAAAATTAATATCATTCCGACATAATCGTCAATTGTTGTAACAATATTTAACCAAAACTGATTACTAAATAGTTGTCCTAAAAACTGAAAAACATAAGAAGACAATGCCATTTGAGCAGGGTTTAAGAATGTGTAACCAAGACGTTGCATGGGAACAACAAATAGCCATTCAGCAGTGGCCCAAAATTCGGATGTTATCAATTTATTATAAATAGTTGCATCCTCTCCTTTAAATGTGGTCTGTAAAAACATTGCCAACATAACAGTTATCACAACTAATATATTAAGAAGCACCCACATTAATACTTTATAAACAGAGACCATTTATATAAAATGATAAAATTAAATTATATCAGTATATTTTAACAAAGATGAAATTTTATTCTAAAAATGTATATTATGTTTTATACTATATATTGTTTGCAATAGGTCAAGCTCTTAGCATGTGGGGACAATATGTGACGCTCCCGTATACAAATCTTACTTATTGGCAAGCATTTTCAATGGCGATACCTTTTGCGTGGTCAAATTGGTTGTTCACTACATTTGCGATAGATATTGGTCACACACATGACATTGCAAGTCCAACACAAGACACGTTTCTACTCATTGTTCTGCAGTTTACTTACTTATTAATTATAAATAGATTTTATTTGAAGAAGAAGATTACAAACAGCGATATCTTTGCATTTTTAATTATTCTAATAGGTTATGCAGTCAGTATGTTTCATTTGGTTACAAAGGCATTAGGAACCCAAAAGCCAAAAACCGGAAACACCACAGATTCAGAATTCATATTGGATAACAGTCCTTAAAAACAACATAAAAAATTAATAACATAATATAACAACAAAAACAAAAATGGTTTATTTAAATAATAAAATTGATTTAAATAAAGACGCAAATAACGAGAAGATAACAACATACATGGAAATAGAACAAACAAAAAAGACCAAACAAACCAAAGGAGTAAATCGTAACACCATTGACAAATACTATACAAAGAACACTGTAGTTGACTCATGCGTTGAGCTTGTTAAAAAATACATTCAAATAAATTCAAGCGAACTAATAATAGAACCAAGCGCTGGAAATGGTTCTTTTATTTCAGCTATTAAAGGATTAACCAACAATCATGCGTTTTATGATTTGGAGCCGGAAAACGAAGAAATTGTAAAGCAAGATTATTTGCAATTCAACTACACCGACGTTAAAAACAAATTTGAACGCATCCACATTTTAGGCAATCCCCCATTTGGACGCCAATCGTCATTGGCTATTAAATTTATTAAGAAATCGTGTGAGTTTTGCAGTAGTATATCATTTATATTACCGAAAAGCTTCAAAAAAGATAGTTTAAAAAAGACGTTCCCATTAAATTTTCATCTAATTTATGAAGCTGACTTGCCCAATAAATCGTTTTTAGTGAATGGTTCAGAGCACAACGTTCCGTGTATATTTCAAATATGGGAAAAAAAGACGCATAATAGAGAAATCATTGAGAAATTGGAACCCATTCATTTTAAGTTTGTTAAAAAGGATGAATCACCAGACATTTCATTTATACGCGTTGGTGGTAAGGCAGGAACAGTTGATAAAAACACTACAGACAAGGGAATTCAAGCGCATTATTTTATAAAATTCACAAACAACAATGCGAGTGTGGATGAAAACATAAAAAAATTGTCAACAATAACATACGATTTTAATAATACCGTTGGACCAAGGTCTATATCAAAACAGGAGTTAATTAAAGAATTTAACAAAGTCCTTTGATGGAATTGCGCCAGTTGGATAATCAACTATAAGGTCAATACCTTTTACAAATTTAATTTTTATTTCAGGGAAATTAACGTTGCTGACAATAATGTATATTAATTCCTTTGCTTTCTCTTCAAATACTTCCTTATTAAATGACCTCCCTTCGCCAATCATATTTGATGGCATAAACTTGCATCCGCGCGCCGTAAATGTTTTTTGGTCATACTTTACATTTGCATTGTTAAGGTCTGTATGATCATATTTTTTGCAACCCTTTACATGATTTAAAGCATAATTTTCTGCTAGCCATGGTTCAATAAAATGCGAAAATGCTCTACCGTCTTTATAAATTTCTATAATCGCTGATTTTGGAAGATTGCCAAAACTAAAATCTTCTATTACATGAACAGTTGTTTCATTTAATTTTATGATAGTTGTTTCAAGTTCTGTCATTTTGTTATAATGAAATATTTGCCTTTAAAATATTTCATTTCAATTTTTTTGCTCTATTTTGCTCCATTTTGATCCACTTTTTCTAAAAGTGGATTAGGAAATCTTCCTAGTGGGGATGTCAGAAGACACCAAGTAAATAGAGTTTTCAGTAATAATTATAAACTCCGTTCCACTTTTGTAAAACTTGGCAATAGGAGATGTGTATTCATCTTCGCTCTTTACCAACAACTTTTCGCCAGTTTCCTTGACACCAACAAGTGCCTTCTTATCAAGGGAGACGGACCAATAATCCATCATAATTGGCTTATCTTCAACGATAGACAATTTTGCGGCATGCCTTAAAGTAATGTCACTGGGTAATCTATAATTAGATACTTCAGTTTTTGGTTGTTCTACAGACATATTTATATTAAAGAAGTTTTAAAAGTCTTTAAATACTTATAAGATAAAAGTATTTAAATTTAATATTAAAATAAAATATAAAATGAACTCTGTTATAAATTTAAATAATAATAACCAGTATTCTTTAAATGATTCTAACAATTATAGAACCGAGTTAATTAATACGATAGGGGACATTGTAAATAAATACAACACTCTTCTCTCAGAATATCTAAATTTTATTGTTGATAATATTGGAATTAAAAACTCTTCGTATAGCAAATTTATTATTGAGCGAGGAATAGAAACAATAACCCACGTTTTTACTTTAATACTATACTATTGTAGAAATGTTGACATGGCTTATTATCACGGACAAAGGTCATTTTATTTTTACGTGGAGTTTATTGGTCAAATATCAGAGGACCAACATACTTTTTTGAATTTGAGCTCGCGAGATGCAGCAATGTTTGTATATAAAAAAACTATATTTGAGATTTCAAATGATTATCGCAAAAATCTAACAGAGCCAACAAAGGACGCGCTTGAAAAACTTGACATAATTAATGTGAATATTTGCATTTTTAAGAACTTAATTTATTTTACTTTAAGAGAAATGAATATAAACGAAAAAAATGCAATTGTTAACAATTTAGTAAAACAAATGGAAAGTATTTGTAATAAATTGTTAAAATACAAGTTTACTATCCAGGAATATAAAACAATAGAAAATTTTGTTAGTTTAATGAGTAAAAATATCAGTGTAAGCAAATATTATGAACTTGTTGACCTATTTATACAAAAATATTCAAAAATTAAACCCGAGTCTGCAAACAAAATTACTGATGCAAAGATTGGTGAAAAATTTTCTGACCCAAATTGCGAATCAAGGTTGGACGAATTACCAGAGAAATTTATAAAATGGATATTAGCACCATAATTAACAAAAATAACCAGAAAATAACCAGAAAATAACCAGAAAATAACCAGAAAATAATAAAATAAAATAAATCTATAATGTAAATGTTTTTGTCGCAAAATAAACAAAACTATACGCAAGTAATTGTAACAATTATTGCCGGATACATTGGTGCTCTTTTACCAAATAAATTATCCAATATTCCACACTTATTAATGGCTGTTATATTAGGGTCATTAGTAAGCAAAGTTGTTTTTGGCGATTTTGACATAGGATATCAATGGACTCAAAGCGATATTTATTATTGGTTTATTACTTTAATAGAAGCATTGATAGGCGGTTATTTGGCGCTATACGTAAAAAAACTTTCTAATAAATAATAATATATTATAAAAATGTATATAAACTTTACATTTTATCATAACTTGTGAAGACCAATTTGTATACGGTAATTTTGCTTCACATGTTATTAAATGTGGTTAAACTTCAACATTAATCTGAATAATCTTGCGACGAACCTTTTTCTTCTTGTCCTTTGAAATTTTATTTTCAGAAGTAATTAACTTCTGATTAATCTTATGAAATTCTGTGCATAATAGAAGTTTCAAAAATTCGTAAATTTCAAATAAAATGTCATCGTTACACATACCAACAATAAGTATGCTTCCTGTACGGAAAATCATAAAACTAACCTCAACAATCTTCTTGTACTTTTTATTATCCTTGTCCTCTTGTGAAATTTGACTACCAGTTTGGACTGTAAGTTCAGGATTGAAATAGAATTTGCATTGAATTCCAGGATACGAACAAGGGTCGTAAATGCAGTGAATGTTATATTTAAACTTTAGAATATCAAACAAGACCTCACGATTTATATAGAATCCACAATTAAAATTTGAATTAATAAGAACTGTATCACTTGTTTGCAGGTATTCAAGCTTATCTTTCACATGTGGTTGAAGATTTTGAATAATGTTCTTTAATACCTCTTCAAATATTTCGTCCGTTTGAATTCCAGGAATCTCCAATTTTCCAGTGTTGAACACTTTAATATGAAATTCTTTAAATGCGTCTTTAATTTTTATACGCATAATCATAACAAAACAATTATAAAATGCGCTCTTCTTCTTACAACGGTAACTCATTATGTCCTTCTTGGAGATTCCAATACTTACCTTTCTAATATCCTTGAATTTTATTCGCCCATTAGGATTATTTATACTTGTAATGATTTGCTCCTCATAATAAGTTTCTTTCTTTAGATTCTCTGCAATAATATCTAATTCTTCTTGATAGAGCGAATTAAATTTCATTTGCTTTTTTATGACACCATTCAAAGGTTTCGCATAAGCAATCACAGGAACGTTCCAAAAAACTTCCTTTAAATTGATTTCCTTATTTAAATAAGCAATTTTTGACTTTGTTGATATATAAATATCAGATGCTTTAGGCGCCTTAGAAAGTTCCAAATCTAAATTGGAAATTATTTCATTGTCGCCGTCAATATCGTCCGATAATCCCTCATCATAATCGGGTGATATAAAGTTTTTCCATTCATCGTCTATAGTCATTGCTATTGTTTTAGCCATAAGAATACTTGCACTACTGGCTTTATATTCTTTAAATTAATCTATTTCAAATTTATTTTCTAATCTTATAGAATAAAAATGCTTGGTTGTAAAGTGCGCATCATCCATGAAAGGAGTAATATTATTCAAATTCCCAAAAACTTATCTACATCAAATTTTAACTACAAAGACGTCTCATATGGCTTAAAACAAAACTTTTTTGACCCTTCAAAGAGTTCCCCACCAAATGAATTTATGATTAAGTTGCATAAACGAATGAGTCTCTATGAGTCTTTAGAAACAAAGGATGATAAGCGCGACAACGAGTAATTAATATAATAAGAATTCTTGCAATCTTGATAATGCATTATATTCTCTATAAATCTTAAATAGTCACTTGTAATGACATGTGGCTTATTACGAATAATATAATTTAAAAAGTCCTTAATTATATTTTTTTTATCAATGTTATAATTAATGCTAATTTCTTGAATATGCGCATCTAGTTCTTTAATAGAAGCTTTTGTGATAAATTTATTATATATTGTCTCCCAAACGTTCACGTCAATGATGTTGAACTTACTGTCAATAATATTTTGATTTGATTGCATGAAGTTTATCATACTTCGCATATCAGAACCATACAAATTTTGAATTAGATTCAATGATTTTTCCGTCATATTCAGTCCCTCATTATCTGAAATATGTTTTAAAAACTGAATAATTTCGTTTTTTGGAAGTTGATTAAAACGTAGTCGCAAAAATTCATTCTGTAATCCTTCATCAATTCTACTTATATAATTGCAAATTAAACAAAACCGCACTGTGCTTGAGTAACTTTGAATTAAATAATGCAGTGCTTGTTGAGCATTCTTGGTCATATAATCAACCTCATCCAATATTACGAATTTCATTCCTTTTTCAAATAATGTTTTAGAGTTTACAAACTGACTTATTTGATTACGAATTATATCAACTCCTCTGTCATTGGATGCATTCAATGTAATTGTCAATTCACTAGTTCGCTGATTATGCTTCTTGTGATATTCATTGATTAAAATCATTACACTTGAAGTTTTTCCTGTGCCTGGAGGTCCATAGAGTAACAAATGCGGGAAATAGGAGGTTTCTATAATATTTTTCATAATAATCTTGTTTAACGGATCTAGAACAACATCATCAAACTTTGAAGGACGGTAAAATTCAACCCAAGGAATGCTACTCATTTATTTTAAATATATATTTTAGTTTTTAATATATAATTCAAATTAAAACTAATATAATAAGACAATCAAAAAGACAATCAAAAAGACAATCAAAAAGACAATCAAAAAGACAATCAAAAAGACAATCAAAAAGACAATCAAAAAGACAATCAAAAAGACAATCAAAAAGACAATCAAAAAGACAATCAAAAAGACAATCAAAAAGAAAATCATATAAGAAAAATATAACGAATAAAATTGAAATTAATAATTCTAACCAATATTATGGACAAACAAAAAATAGAAATGGCAACATCAGGCTATCTAGAATTATTTATGGGTCCAATGTATTCTGGAAAAACATCCAAGCTACTAGAAATTTACAAGCAGTGTTCATTTTGTAATATTCCTGTCGCGGTTATAAATCATTGTTCAGATAAAAGATATCACGAATCAATGCTTTCTACGCACGATAAAAAAATGATCCCTTGCATTCAAACTCAACTAATAAAAGATGTATGGGACAATAGAAGCGTAGATGATGATTTTGATGAGGAATCAAGCAAACATTTGAAACTACGAACCGCGAAAGTTATCTTAATTAATGAAGGCCAATTCTTTGATGATTTGTATGATTGTGTTTTGGACATGATAAATGAAAAGAAAAAAGTTTATATTGCTGGGTTGGATGGCGATTTTGAGAGAAAAAAATTTGGGCAAATGTTAGACCTTATTCCAATATGCAATGATTATACAAAATTAAAGTCATTATGCTCTATTTGTAAGAACGGAGAACCTGGAATATTCTCGCTTCGTTTGACAAAGGAAACCCAGCAGACTCTAGTAGGTTCAGACAGCTATATTCCTGTATGCCGAAATTGTTATGATAAAAATAATTGTCAATAATAAAAATATAACTTTAAATATTTATTAAAACCATTTAAATTAGTAGTAATAGAATAGGTATAGTATAAAATGAGTAAAGTTTCAGAGGAAGCGATAAAACCTAAGAGGGGAAGGAGAACTAAAAAAGAAATATTAGCTAGTCAGGAGAAGGTTAAAAACGACGCGATTCATGCAGCAAAGGAAAAAGATTCTGAAAATAAGGTTGTTTTTTCTTCAGATTCAAACATTCAATTGCAAATATCTATTGATTTTAATAGTGAAAAGTTGGAGGAAGACGGAAATGAAGTTCTTGAACCAAATGAATTGAATGAAGGCGAAAATGTTGTCGTTAAATCACCTGGAAAAAAAAGAGGAAGAAAGCCAAAGGGGGGAAAAATAATACAACAAAATTTGACAGTTACAGAACAGAAAGAAACTAAACCAAACGTTATTTTGCATTTAAAGTGCTCAACAAAAGATTTGCAAATGTCTGGAGATTATAACTCTAACTTTACGTCTTCAAATATAGAGTCGTTTACATTTGGAGGGCCCAAAAATGATTGTTTTTATGAAATTATAAACAAACCAGAAGATGATAATACAATTATAACACCACCTGAAATTATTGGTTCTACTTCTATTTCTAATATAAAGAATATGAATTATAATGATATTCAAGACAATGATTGCTGCGAAACAAAGGAGATATGGAGAAAGCTCAAAACACTTGAACACAACTTGCATATTAACAATATTTCTGACAAGAAGTCTGCTTGTTTCTGGTGCTCTTATGATTTTGACAATCCGCCTATTTATATTCCAAAACATTTTATTAAAGACACTTACCATGTTTATGGTTGTTTTTGCAGCCCTGAATGTGCTACTGCTCATTTAATGGAAGAAAATATTGATAGCTCAACAAAGTTTGAACGTTATTATTTGATTAATCATATTTATTCAAAAATATATCATTACTCAAAGAATATTAAACCTGCTCCTAATCCACATTATATGTTGGAACGTTATTATGGAAATTTAACAATACAAGAATATCGCTCGTTACTCAAATCAGAGCGTTTATTTTTAATTGTTGATAAACCTCTTACTAGAATTCTACCAGAGTTTCATGAAGATAATGATGATTTTATTATTAATAATAAGATTATACCATCAAATAATTATCAGTTGAAAAAGAGACTCCAGAAGAAGCAACAGACAAAAAATAATATTGTTAATGAACGCTTTGGATTAGCTTCAAATTAATTAAATAATAAATTTAATTTATTATTTATTAAGGTATACATGATTACTTTTATCCATATACTTTTTCTGGAAAAATTCATTTATCCAGAAAATAGATTAGTCAATTTTTCTGTTGTTATTCATTGCGATTTCATCCTTTAATTTAGCATCTTGTTTAATATTAAAATTGCGAATAGAATCATCTAATCTACGTCTTAGTTGTTTATATATTTCTTGATTAACAGATTTTGGCACAGGTTTAGGTTTTTCAACAATTCCCATGTATTCTTTAATTACTTTTATTGGGTCATCGTTGTTTACCATTAATTTCTCTCTTGCAATGTCTTCATTATAATCTGTTTGTCGCATTATCATTTGGATTTTTTCATAAGCATCGGATTCGCATATAATTGTAATATTGTCCATGTTATACATATTGTTTAAATATTTTCTAAATCATATTAAACGAAATTTACTAATATAAAATATCCAAGAGTAATGTCGCATTTGCCTACTTTTATTGATATTCAACCAATTTTAAATGAAGTTAATTCTGTTGTTAAACGTGGTATTCATGATTTAATTTACGATTATACACACTCGCATTTAACTAGAGAACTTGAAAAGTGTCGTGCTGAGATGGAATATTATAAGAAAGAACTTGAAATCTTGCAAAAACACAATACTCGGCTAAACATTTCTAAGGAAAATATTTCATTGAATATTGAAGAAGTGTCTGACACTCAAAGCGTTGACGATGATTGCACAATTGAAAAGATTTTATTGCAAAATGAAGTTACGTCAAAAAACGTTCGTGTTTCTGTTACAGAAACCAGTGATAGTGAAGAGGACAAGATTAAAGAGAATCAAAGCCAAGAAGAGGAAGAGGAAGAGGAAGAGGAAGAGGAAGAGGAAGAGGATGAGGAAGAGGAAGAGGAAGAGGAAGAGGAAGAGGAAGAGGAAGAATACCAAAACGAAGCCGATGAGGAAGAAACTGATTTATGTAAGTGCGAATGCAGCCACAATAAAAATTCTGAAGAATTGTGCACAAAGTGTTTTATTTCAAATAATATTTTCTCAAAATCAATTGCGGTAGAATCTAAAGAAGAACAAGAAGATGAAGAAAATGAGGAAGATGAACAACAAGATGAAGAAGATGAAGAAGAAGAGGATGAAGAAGATGAAGAGGATGAAGAGGAGAAACAAGAAGTTGAACAAGAGAAACAAGAATTTGAACAAGAGGAAGAAGAGATGGATACTGAGGATGAAGTAGAAGAGGAAGAAGAAGATGAGGAAATTGAAGAGGATAAAGAGGAAGAAGAGGAAGTTTTTGAAATTGAAATTGAAGACGTTAACTACTTTGCAACTAATGAGGAAAATGGACCAATTTATGCAGTAGATAAAGATGGTGACCCTGGAAATCAAGTTGGTTATTTAAAGGATGGTGAGCCATTTTTTTATTGATATAATATAAGTTATCCATGTTCAAATTATGTCCTCCCGCATTAATTTATATAGTTTTTTCTCTCGCGCAGATTCTAATTGATACCTTTAAAGGGCTTTATAATACTGCGTTTATGAAATTTGTTGTTGCAATACTTGTTACTCTTTTATTAAATGGTTTATGTGACGGTGGTTTAGGAGTTATTTCCTGGATTATTGTTTTCATACCATTTATTTTAATGACATTTGTGGTAGCAATGTTATTATATATATTTGGATTAAATACTACAATAGGACCGGCGCCTCAACTAAATACAACTACTAGTAGTATTTATATTACAAAACAACCTGAAACCAAAACTGTGTCTCGGCCTACAACAGTGTTTAAGAAAAACTTTTTTCCATATTCTTCTACATCTCCGGCATATGAAAGCTTCCAAAGTATATAAATCAAAAACTATTTAAAAATTTATTTATAATTTATCCAAAGTTAATGACTATAATTAATATTTTTACTCTTGGAGCAGGGTTTCATATATTCATGACATACTGTTTTCCAAATCAATATCAAGCTACTCTTTTAAATATATCATTCTATACAATTCTTTTTTACACAAACATTGAAATGCGTGTTAAGAAATTGTATTTCCATCCATCGTTTAAACCAATAAAATCATTAATTGAAAAGTTTAATAAAAAATCTGAGATTGATATTATAAAGTTTAATAAAGTTATGCTATCAACAAATAAACAGTATGTTTCACTTCATCAGTTTTTATTGTACGACTTTATTATATTTTCTGATTATGAAGGATTAACAGAAACATCACCAAAGTTGAATAAGGTATTATTTTTTGGATTGCCAAAGTTTCCGTTAAATTTTGATTATAAATTATGTAAGTTTTCATTTATGTCATTAACTGTAAAATTTAATGGCACAAAGTATAAAATAAAGCTATCAAATGACTATGAGAATTATTACGTTGTTGGAAATAAGATTAATCTTCTTTTAATTTCATATCTATTAAAGGAACAACATAATGTTAATTGCGATGAAATTACTGGAATATATGAATTAGATGTTATTGATAACAACGTGAATATGAAAACGTTTAATGAAAAAGATGAGATAGAATTTAATGAAAATGATTACACTGTTTCACCATTTATTTACATTGATACGTCAAATATGACCGTTTTAGATTTTATCAATAAAGCCACAAATACAAATACAAATACAGATTCAGATAGTAAAGTAGAATTTTCTTATGAATTGCCAGATAATCAATGATAATTGAATGAATAAGCAAAAACAATATAAAAAAAAATTGATAGTTACAATTATAATGGTAACTCCGCAAACTACAATGGCAACATATACAGATAGTAGCGAATATCATGCACTATTAAACAAATGGACCATGTGGGCACACTTGCCTCATGACACCGATTGGAGTATTGGCAGTTATAAAAAGATTTACACACTCGGAAGTGTTGAGGAAGCTATTGCTCTTGCCGAAACGCTACCAGACGTTTTGGTGAAGAACTGTATGTTGTTCCTTATGAAGGAAGGCATAAAGCCAATCTGGGAAGATCCAAAGAATCGTGCAGGCGGTTGTTTCTCTTATAAGATTTCAAACAAGAGTGTTTACGAGGTTTGGAAGGAACTTAGTTATGTTCTTGTTGGAGAAACGATTAGTACACAGTCATCATTTGTTGCCAATGTAACCGGAATTACCATTTCACCAAAGAAAAATTTCTGTATTATAAAGATTTGGATGTCAACGTGTGCGAACCAAAACCCTAATATTGTAACAAATGCCGTAAAGGGTATGACTTCTCAAGGTTGTTTATTCAAGAAGCATACACCTGAATACTAAATACAATTTTATTACGTTTTTACATTTAAAGTGGAATAAAATTAGAACAAGCTAAATATAAAGTGCAAGTAAAAAAAAAATTGAAAACTTTTTTAAAAAAAAAATAATGCACAATCAATACAATGTTTGTAACTGCAAGTTTACTATCTATTATATTTATTGCGGTTTTTATGTGTGATTGTTTCGGGAAAACACGTGGAACATTAACTCAATCAAAATTTAATATTGAATATAACCAAACCACGACAAAAATGCCTTCGGAATGTAATACAAACATAACGTGTAATGCGTGCAGAAGATACGCTAATATTACAAAAAATATTCGCAGAGTTATTATTGACCCCATTACAACCATTCCTGTAAAAATGGTTCCGGTGCAACAACCTTTTCAGCCAAACACGCATACAGAACCAATTGCAGAAAATCCAAAACACGTTCCTGAAAAACAAATCAGAAGTTTACGAAATGGATATTATTCGCAACCCATCTTAAAAACTTATTTAAGAGGATTTTCACCGGCACAAAATCTTGTTTTACACAACCCTCATGACCGTTATTGCTACAACGTAATGCAGTCAATAAAGTATATTATAGGAATATAAGATTGTATGTGTTTCATCCCATTTTAAATTAAATTTAAATTAAATAAAGTTCTTTTTTATTTTTACAAATTTGGCGTTATAATTTTGGTTTATATAGGGTCCGAGTCTTTTAACAACTTTTGCACATTTTAAGCTAAGACGATTCAAAAATTATCCAGCCCTATAATAATTTGAACCATTCGTAACCACCTTCACGAATGACCCTATACCACCCGTAGGCCCAGTTCCACCTGTAGGACCAGCTGGAATAGTATAAATTGTTGTTCCAGATGGACCTACTTCTTTAACTGTTACTGTGCTAGTAGTAGATTTATTACAAAGACCATACCATATTCCAGAAGTTGCGCCAATACTAGTAGGCAATACAACTGTTTTTCCTGTTGGTCCTGCAATAATTACGGTTTTAAATGCATAAGTGGGATAAGTTATTGTAAGTGTTCCATTTGCTGAGGGATCTATGATAGAGTTTTCAGATACACCGGAAAAATTGTAAAAATTAACAAGACCGTAAAGATCAATTTGTCCAGGAAAGAATTGTGCTATATTTGTATTACCCGCCTGAGTATCATATCCAGTAGACATATCAATATTGTTTAAATTAGCTCTAAGAACTGTAAAATTAGGAATACCGGTATCATTATTGTCAATAAAGGAGTTGTACAACGCAGAAAATGGGTATCCCAATTGATAAGTAGGAATTGTTAAACCTTGTACACCAGCAAATATTTCTAAATTGTTTGAAGGATCTGGATATTGCATGCACATATTAAAACTAGTATCTTGCATACCAAAAAATGATTCTTGTGTTGGATCCGTATTGAGGTTTGCTTTTTGAAATACTTTGGGTGGAGCGAATGCATTACCTGATTTAATATCAATTCTTGCTTCGGTTAGATACGGAAAAGTCACACATTGAGTATCTATTGTATATGATTCCTGATTTGCATCAGTTGAGAAGACTTGTATAGAATTATTGCTGAAATATGCAGGTTTATTAATGGCTCCGGTTAATCCTATATACATATTTTCACTAGTCAATCTACCTGTGCTTGGATTATAAGACAAAGGGGTGGTTGATATATCTGCTCGTAACGTTTGACCTGTTCCTGCTGCTGATACAAAAGTAGGGTAATAAACAGAAGCAGTATTTGTATCTGTAATAGTAACAGTAGAAGCATTTGTGTTTGCAGGACCAGTTGGACCTATTTGACCAGTAGGTCCAGTTACTGTGCTTTGAGGTCCTGTATAACCTGTTGGTCCAGTAGGCCCGGTAACTGTGCTTTGAGGTCCTGTGTAACCTGTTGGTCCGGTAACTGTGCTTTGAGGTCCCGTTGGACCTGTTGGACCTGTGTAACCTGTTGGTCCTGTTGGACCGGTTGGACCTGTAACTGTGCTTTGAGGTCCTGTATAACCTGTAGGCCCGGTAACTGTGCTTTGAGGTCCTGTTTGACCTGTAGGCCCGGTTACCGTGCTTTGAGGTCCTGTATAACCTGTAGGCCCGGTAACTGTGCTTTGAGGTCCTGTATAACCTGTAGGCCCGGTTACCGTGCTTTGAGGTCCTGTATAACCTGTAGGTCCTGTAAAACCTGTAGGTCCGGTAACTGGACTTTGAGGTCCTGTTGGACCTCTAACGCTGCTTTGAGGTCCTGTATAACCTGTAGGCCCGGTAAATGTGCTTTGAGGTCCTGTATAACCAGTAGGCCCAGTAACTGTGCTTTGAGGTCCTGTATAACCACTAGGCCCAGTAACTGTGCTTTGAGGTCCTGTTGGACCTGTAGGTCCTGTTCCACTACTTGTAGAAATATAACAATCACATGGGTCAGGCACAAATGATTCACATGAATTACAAGTTCCACAACCTATATCGGGGTCACAAACAGTTCCATCACAAGAATTGCATGGATAATAACCTCCAATAATGTTGACAATTGGTATTCCATTTATATTTTGCACTTGCAAATTAGTCGTAGTTATATTCGTGCTATTAATGTTATTTGAATTTATGTTACTCATATAAAAAACACACATATTTTAAAAATAATATTAATACAAAAACAAAGTAACTTTTTTAACTTTTAGTTTGGGCAAGGAAAAGGTCTTTGGTTTTTCTCTATCGCTAAAGGTTCTGTCATTAAAACTGCGTGCTCCTTGAAAAAATTAGAAGTTACAAATGTTTTTAATTAAAGTTCATTGATTGAAAATTGATTCCAGGTACCTGAACAGAATTAATAAAACTTCCAGAGAAATTTGTATAGTAAGCAATAATATATTGCGAGTTAGTATAAAGTTTATAAACCTTAGATTGTCCTTATTGTTTTTGCTGGTGCCTTTTAATTTCGTTGTCATATTAATAATTTTTTGGAGTTTAATCAAAAGATATGAAAAAGAAACCGAAGACCGCGACGATTCAGAAATTATCAACCACTAAAGTATCTAACTCCATTACTAACAAACTTTACGTAAGACCCTATACCACCCGTAGGCCCAGTGCCACCTGTAGGACCAACTGGAATAGTATAAATTGTTGTTCCACCAGTGCCACCTTCTTTAACTAATACTGTTTGGGTAGTAGATTTATTACAAATACCATACCAATACCCCCCATAATATAATACATTAGGTAATACAACTATTTTTCCTGCAACTGAAGGCCATGTAATAAATGTTGAAAATAAGTTAGTAGGATTAATTAATTGAACATTTGCATTAGGTGTAGTATCTATAATAGATTTTTCATATATACCGTAATTCCCAACAAATCTAATATTACCGTAAAGATCAATAGTTGAAGCATTAAATCGTGCTATATTTACAGTGCCCGTCGGAGTTGAAGAACTACTAAACATTTCTATATAGTTATATAAGGCTCTAACACCTGTATAACTAGTACCGGTATTACCACTAGAACCTGTGGCACTATAATTGTACAACGTAGTGCCTACTAATGTACTAGGAAAAATAGAACTTTGAAAACCCTGTACACCCGCATAAATATTAGTGCTAAGAGAAGGATCAGGATAATGAGTATTAATATCAAAAAAAGTATCTTGTATAGTGGAAGAAGACCTTTGTGTAAAATCGCTAGTTTTTTGTGCTATTTGGTATATTCTGGGTCCTACTCCAGGATTTCCACTACCTGTACCAGAACGAATCTCCATATAAGCCGTTCCGGTTGTTCCACTAGCTGATATTGTGTATTTTGTATTCCCAGTACTTGTCTTTTGTATTTTAGTATTTGATATCATAGCAGGATCTGTTGCTGTTCCTATATACATATTATCAGTAGTCAATGTTCCTGTACTTGGAATATAAGACAAAGGATTGGTGGATATATCAGCTCGTAACGTTTGTCCTGTTCCTGCTGCTGATACAAAAGTAGGGTAATAAGTAGCAGCAGTATTTGTATCTGTAATATTAACAGTAGAAGCATTAGTTGGACCAGTAGGTCCTGTTTTACCAATAATGCCTGTTGGACCGGTAGGTCCTGTATAACCTGTAGGTCCTGTTTGACCAGTAGGTCCGGTATAACCGGTTGGACCAGTTGGACCTGTAACTGTGCTTTGAGGTCCCGTTGGACCTGTTGCACCAGTTGGTCCTGTTGAGCCAGTTATTCCTGTAGAGCCGGTTGAGCCAGTTGCGCCTGTTGCGCCTCTTGCGCCTGTTGCGCCTGTTGAGCCAGTTGGTCCCGTTGCGCCTGTTGCGCCTGTTGAGCCAGTTGGTCCTGTTGCGCCAGTTGGTCCTGTTGCGCCAGTTGGTCCTGTTTGACCAGTTGGACCTGTAATTGTGCTTTGAGGTCCTGTATAACCTGTTGGACCTGTAAAACCTGTAGGTCCGGTATAACCGGTTGGACCTGTAACGGTACTTTGAGGTCCTGTATAACCAGTAGGCCCAGTAACTGTGCTTTGAGGTCCTGTATAACCAGTAGGCCCAGTAACTGTGCTTTGAGGTCCTGTTGGACCAGTAGGCCCGGTTACCGTGCTTTGAGGTCCTGTTGGACCTGTAGGTCCTGTTCCACCACTTGTAGAAATATAACAATCACATGGGTCAGGCACAAATGATTCACATGAATTACAAGTTCCACAACCTATATCGGGGTCACAAACAGTTCCATCGCAAGAATTGCATGGATAATAACCTCCAATAATGTTGACAATTGGTATTCCATTTATATTTTGCACTTGCAAGTTAGTAGTGGTTATATTCGTGCTATTAATATTATTTGAATTTATGTTACTCATATAAAAAACACACATATTTTAAAAATAATATTAATACAAAAACAAAAACAAGCTAAATTTTTTTAACTTTTACTTTGAACAGGGAAAAAGTCTTTGGTTTTTCTTTATTGCTAAAGGTTCTGTCATTAAAACTGAGTGCTCCTTGAAAAAATTAGAAGTTACAAATGTTTTTAATTAAAGTTCATTGCTTGAAAATTGATTCCAGGTACCTGAACAGAATTGATAACATTTCCAGAGAACTTTGTATAGTAAGCAATAATATATTGCGAGTTAGTATAAAGTTTATAAACCTTAGATTGTCCTTATTGTTTTTGCTGGTTCCTTTTAATTTCCTTGTCATTTTAATAGTTTTTTGGATTTTAATCAAAAGATAAGAAAAGGAAACCGTGAGCAGAGACGATTCAGAAATTATATAGCCCTATAATAATTCGAACTATTCGTAACAAACTTTACGTAAGACCCTATACCACCTGTAGGCCCAATACCACCTGTAGGACCAACTGGAATAGTATAAATTGTTGTTCCACCAGTGCTACCTTCTTTAACTAATACTGTTTGGGTAGTAGATTTATTACAAATACTATACCATATTCCAGAAGTCGCACCAACACTAGTAGGTAATACAACTGTTTTTCCTGCAATTGAAGGCCATGTAATCCACGTTTTATGTGCGCTACTTGGATAAGTTAATGTAAGTGTTCCATTTGGTGAGGGATCATCATTAGATTGTAGGGTTATACCGTAACTCCCAACAAATCTAACGTTACCAAAAAAGTTAATAGTTCCAGGATAAAATTGTGCTATATTGGCACTACCCGTCGTAGTTGACGAATTAAACATATCTATATAACCGGTGTTGACTCTAACACCTGTATAACTAGTACTAAATAATCCCGAGTCAAAACTGTACAACATACTAACTGGATATCCAAGATTAAACGTAGGATTTTTAAAACTCTGCACACCAGCAATTAAATCATAGTCAGGGTTTGTATGTTTAGTATAAATATCAAAAAAAGTATCTTGCAAAATATATTCTGTCCTTGGTAACCCATTGATAGTGTTATATACAGATTGATAAATTTGTGGTGAAGCATCTGCATTACCAGAGCGAATCTCAATAAAAGCCGTTCCGGTTGCTCCCTGAGAACGTATTAGGTAACTTGTGCTACTAGAACTAGTTGAGAACCTATTTATTTCAGTATTTGTTATTATTGCAGGATCTGTTGCTGTTCCTATATACATATTTTCAGTAGTCAATCTACCTGTGCTTGGATTATAAGACAAAGAGGTGGTTGATATATCTGCTAGTAACGTTTGTCCTGTTCCTGCTGCTGATACAAAAGTAGGGTAATAAACAGAACCACTATTTGTATCTGTAATAGTAACAGTAGAAGCATTTGCAGGACCAGTAGGTCCTGTTTGACCTGTAGGTCCAGTTACTGTGCTTTGAGGTCCTGTATAACCTGTTGGTCCAGTAGGCCCTGTCACTGAGCTTTGAGGTCCTGTATAACCTGTAGGCCCGGTAACTGTGCTTTGAGGTCCTGTTGGACCTGTAGGCCCGGTAACTGTGCTTTGAGGTCCTGTTGGACCGGTTGGACCTGTAACTGTGCTTTGAGGTCCTGTATAACCTGTAGGACCTGTAACTGTGCTTTGAGGTCCTGTATAACCAGTAGGCCCAGTAACTGTGCTTTGAGGTCCTGTTGGACCAGTTGGACCTGTAACAGTGCTTTGAGGTCCTGTATAACCTGTAGGTCCTGTAATTGTGCTTTGAGGTCCTGTTGGACCAGTTGGACCTGTAAAACCTGTAGGTCCGGTAACTGTGCTTTGAGGTCCTGTTGGACCTGTAACGGTGCTTTGAGGTCCTGTATAACCTGTAGGTCCGGTAACTGTGCTTTGAGGTCCTGTATAACCAGTAGGCCCAGTAACTGTGCTTTGAGGTCCTGTATAACCACTAGGCCCAGTAACTGTGCTTTGAGGTCCTGTTGGACCTGTAGGTCCTGTTCCACCACTTTTAGAAATATAACAATCACATGGGTCAGGCACAAATGATTCACATGAATTACAAGTTCCACAACCTATATCGGGGTCACAAACAGTTCCATCGCAAGAATTGCATGGATAATAACCTCCGATAATACTAACAATTGGTATTCCATTTATATTTTGCACTTGCAAGTTAGTAGTGGTTATATTCGTGCTATTAATATTATTTGAATTTATGTTACTCATATAAAAAACCCACATATTTTAAAAATAATATTAATACAAAAACAAAGTAACTTTTTTAACTTTTAGTTTGGGCAAGGAAAAGGTCTTTGATTTTTCTCTATTGCTAAAGGTTCTGGCATTAAAACTGCGTCCTTCTTGAAAAAATTAGCAGTTTCTAATGTTTTTAATTCAGGATATAAAGGTCCAGCTGGGTTTACTAAATTTGTAGAGTTTATGCCAAATAAAAATGACTCAATATCAGGTGCATTGTATGACAATTGATTCCATGGTATTTGAGCTGGGTTTACACCATTGCCAGGAAACTTTGTGTCATAAGCCGCACCATATTGCGAGTTAGGATAAAGTGTATAAACCTCGGATTGTTTGTATTGTCTTTGCTCTAAATTATAATTTCCAGGTGTATTTAGGTTTCGTGTTGATGCCATGTTATATATAATCCTTATAGAAAAATAATCTAACTTTGTTTAATTGCATCTTTAAGTTGATTTATATTATCACTGCGAGTTATTCCTTCATTTAAAATGTTACAAATGCATTTATGAGTCAAAAAAAAATAATCATATGAAAATAAAGTGACAAATCCAGATTCATAATCTTCGCAACAATATTTCAGCTTAATTTTTTCTATACATTCCATAAATCCAACATCTATTTTTAAAATATTATAAAGTTCAAACAATTTTTCATTGTTAAAAAATACATTGTCACAAGAGCTTTCAACTTGATCTACAGTAAATTCCAATGCTCTTAATAATTCTGTTTTATATATTAACTCGGACAACTCTTCAAATTCTTCTACGTCTTCCACGTCATATTTTTCATCTTTATGATAAGTGTTTCTAAGAAGATTGTCATAAAAACTATATGTGCAAACAAAATGTGAATTGTACATATAATAATAAGTAGTTGTGTTTTATGTTGTTTTTTAAATATATTATAAATAAAATAATGGTTAGTTTGGAAAACATTTAAGGCTAAACTTAACAAGTTATGAAAGGCTGTTAAACATATTGATTTTGTGTGTGAGCTGCATAATAATCACGGTCTCTTGTCAATTCGCGAGATGGAACTCCGCCGCGAATCCATCCTTCAGATGCAACCCCCTCAACACAATAAGCAGGGTTCGTGATGCGGTCTTGAACGCTAGGAATTAAAGGAGTATTTTGATATTTAATATAGCTCTTTTCCGCTAGCTTATTCACGCTTCGCTTGTTAGTTAGAAGCTCACCTTGTTGAATTTGAGACTCTAAAATAGGGCAAACTGACCCACGTCCTAAAAATGGGACAGTGGCAAAGGGGCGCTGGAACAAGTCAATCTTACATTTGGGGTGAGTTTGGATACTGCCAATCAATAACTTAGAACTATTATCAACAACGCATCCACCAGAACCAACTGGACTAGTTCCATTGTAAAAAACACATGGCTGAGACGTGGCTAAAGCAATTGGCTTTTTCATAGTGCAGTCGTTGGCAAAATAATTCTGCAAAGTGTAGTTGCATGCACTTATATTTTGAATTGTCTCCTGGTCTTGGAAGCAAGTATCATTTCCAATTCTACTCATGTTATCAAAGGTATAATTAGTAACAAACGCCATTTATATATAATACATTTATTTTTTTACTAAACAAAAGTATTATAAATTAATTTTTATTTTTATTATTTTGCTTGATTGCTTTTTCTAAAGGTAATTAATACAAATTGTATCTAATATTATCTTGAACACATGCAAAAGCGTTTCCATCTCTGCAGCTGGGCATGTCACCATATAAATAATCAGCAAATGCTCCTTGATCATTTGGAATTTTTGTGTTAGGTGTAGAATAAAAAGACCACTGAGATTGGTCAAATTCAAATTGTTCTCCTAAATCTCCATATAATTGTTTGTTTGTATTTTTTATGCCAGGATTCAAGCTCTGAACCATTTTTTTAGTTGAAACGTTAATATCCTCATAAACCTCTGTATTAAAAGATGGAGGAGCAGGTTTTCTAGTGGGATTGTCCATAATCTCAGTTAACAAGACATTGCCAAGAGGATTCTTCTTATTAACGGGCATAAATTCTGATTTTAAATAATTTTTTAAAGTATCAGGATTGATAATAGTTTCTTGCTGATTTTTGACATCAATTCCACTAAATCCTTCCTTTGAACCATCCAACATATCCTTGGTAACTTTTTGTTTGCGAATTTTATACATTGCAAAAATTACAATCAATGTTAAAACTCCGATTAATAGAATACTTTTATTCATAGTTAATAAAAATCCTAAAATTGATAGTATAATAACAAGTCTGCTAATTGTGTTCAATTTTTCTTCATAAGACATTTTTGAAGAAGGCCATAATTGAAGAATATAGTCTTTATTAAATAGAATTGATGGTTCATTGATCCAAAATGTTGAAGTCATTGTATTATATATATAGAACTACTTAATTTTATTTTTGAATTTCATTGCAACAATTATTTATTTAGTTAATAATTATATTATTTACATTATATATATGAATTTAACAAAAAAAATAAATAAAATTCCCACAGTTCAAGGCGAAACAATTAAAGACTGGGAAAAAATAAAAAAATACAAGATGTCAATAGGAAAATTTTACACAGGACCATTTGCCACTGCCAGAGGAAATCCAGATTTTGGAATTTTTCCATTAATTTCTAAGTATATTTTTATATCATACGCATTATATTATTCTGTATCAAAAAACTATAAGTATGTAGCTTTAGTAGCTTTTATTTATTTTATTGGATGCATATTAAACGGTGTTCGTTTTTATTACATAGACACGTTAACAGAATACGGTGAAGATGATGAGTTTTTAAAAACAATAGTTAACGATAATATAATCGGTGGAGTTTTATCATTAATTGCTGTTTTATACGTTTTATTCAAGAAATAACTGCATAGTGTTTTATTAATTTTATATATAATATTAATATATTATATACAAATGAACATGCCAGATATTGTAAATAAAGAAGGTAGAAAATTGAAATATTATTCTGGAATTTTTGAAGACAATAACGGGAGACCAGACTTTAAAGGTTTAGGTCCAATATTAAAAGGAGTTCTATATTTATTTTTATTTTCAGTAATAATATCTATTTCAGAAACTAATTATTGCTTTGCAGTATTATTATTTTTATTTTTTATTAGCCACCTTTTAACAGCCATTCGTTTTTATTATATTGAAACACTTGACAAAAATGGAAGTGACAATTACTTTATTCAAATGAACATGGTTCAAAATATTGTTGAAGGGTTTGTAGCTTTATTTGTTGTATTATACATGTTATTTGGTAAAGTTTTAACAAAAAAAAATATTACTAACAAGCGTTAAATTTTCTTAAGTCTTATTTTTTTTTTTCTTTTTATTTTTAACATTAGAATCATTTGGTTTTGGTTTGGATACTCGTGGAGTTCGTTCAGTCTTACCCTCTGAACCAAACATTGCAATTAATTCTTCATCTGTTATTTGCGTAGCTTGTTGTTCTTGAAGTGTATTTACCGAGGCAGAAGCAGCTGCCAAATGAGCGAGATTTTTGGCTTCCATTTTTTTCTTAATTCTATTCCTAAAAGCCTCCTGTTTTGAAAGTCTATCTGCTTGTTGCTTCATCGCGTTAGTATTAATTTTTGTATTTCTTCCTAATCCAGCCATACCAGCCATCGCAGCTAAATCGCCCATATCCATTCCACCAGACCCGCCATCTCTTCCCATTCCTCTTCCTCCCATTCCCATCTTACCTAGCATTTCTTGAATATTTCCCATTCCAGGCATATTCTTCATTTTATTTAACATCTCACTTGCTTCAGTCATTAGCTCATTCTGGCTAATCTCTCCTGACTTCATTCTTGAATCAAGTTTATCGCTAACGTTTTTAACTAAACCCATTAACTTTCCTGGATTACTAAAAAGTTTTTGGAATATGTCTTTTACATCGGTAACACCTTCCATATCCATATTTAAATTTTGCGACGTTTCTTCAGCAATTTCTCTAGCAAGATCTCCCAACTTTCCCCCCATCATACTATGTAAATGGCCTTGAATGTCATCAGCAGAAGGCATATTAAATTCAGAACTTGATTCACCGGCTGCAGTTCCTTCTTCCTGTGACATATTCTCAAAAATGTTTTGCATATTTCCAAGAGTCTCTTCCAATTTAATCTTAAATTCATCCTCATTAATTGCATCAAATAATTGTGAGGTGTCTCCAAGCGCCGATTTATCCTTAACGCTTCCAATTATACAGATTAATACCATTTGCAAATACTTCCAAATTGTTTCACGAGTCTTGTCACTAATGTCACATTTCCATAAGTATTTAAAACTAATTCCAGGCAAAAACTCAGTATTTACTTGAGAATCATCATCAAAAATTTCCGTCTTTTGATATAAAATATCAAAGAAACGTTCGGGGAAAACTCGCACACAATGGTCAAATAAACTTTGCATTTTTTGTTGAGCGTCTAAACAAACTGCTTTATTGCGAGCCTCAATATCCTCTACATGAGAGAAGTCTTGAGGCTTCCACCATTTATCAATTATTGGAAGATATTCCGGGAATGTAATAAGAATATCAGAAATAAAGTCTTTAATAATCTTGGTAAACTCTTCTGGAATCGTGCGCTCTTCTGTTTCGGACATTATTTATATGTTTGATATAAATTTATTTTTTTAAATCAAACTAAATAGAATTTAATATTTTGAACAACTTTTTAAGGTTGATTTATGCCATAGTATGATACAATGTTGAAATCTTCTTTAAATTTTGAATATATTTCATTACCTTTTTCTGGTCTTCTTGTTTCATCATTTTAACAGGTGTTCTCAATCTATTGATGGCCTCCATTATTTTATCCGAATTTTCCGCTTTTGATAAATCTGCTGAATAGTCCTTATTAATAAAAAAACTAATATCATCCTTGTCAATTGCATCACTATAATTCTCTACAACAAACTGTTGCCAAATCTTTATAATCATTTTAGGATTGGCCTTTCTAATCAAAATAAAAGAGTTTTTTGCAGTTGCTAAATCAATATCATCTGGAAAAACGTTTATAATATCATTAACAAATTCCATAAAATGATCATTAAAAGCGGTTAATAATGTTGCTGATTGCGTAGCCATTATATTTGTTATTTTATTATTTTTTTAAGTTATTAACCTATATTATTTATTATTTCTTTGCAGTCAATCCGGCAATTTCTTGTTCTCTCATTTGTTGCAACTTTTCAATTGTCATTTCCTGTCCACCAGCACTTCTACTTTGTTTATAATCGTGCTCATCAGTTGGCGTGCTTATTGTATCACTATAATTCAACGGAACGTAATTATGCATTTGCCTCATTCCACCATTTCCTTTTGTATTTAATTCTTCTGAATCCATGTCTAAAAAACTATATTGGTCGGATGCAACACAACCTCCTCCTAAAGAAAACGCCATTGGTTCCATATTATTACTTGTTGCTTGGCGAGTAATAACTTCTTGTGCCGGTTTTAAATGATTATAAATGTTATCGCCATAAAGAACTTGATAATTATTATTCAATAGTAATAAAGCAGGAACCTTTGTTACATTTTCAGGCATAACAATTTTTTGACCACTTTCTAAAACTAAATAAATTTTATTATCAGGACCCTTGGTTCTTTTGTCAATACATATAAAATGAATATCTTTGCTTGCCTGAGTTTTAGAAAGAGTCTGCAAAAGCTTTTTAGAATGCTCGCAAAAATTACTATAATAGAGAATTGAACTCATTAATCTATATTAAGCTTATTGGATTATTATTTTAACTCATTTTTAAAAAAATTGATTAAATATATTAAATAGTATTTATTTAGTATAATATAGAATGAACCCACGCATTGAAAAGTTAGAAGAAGACGGTGATACCTTGTCATTTACGTTGAGAGATGTGAATGTAAGTTTAGCGAACGGGCTTCGCAGGACAATTTTGTCTGACATCCCAACAGTTGTTTTCAAAACTAGTCCAAATGAACAAAATAAATGTACGATTATTACAAATACAACTCGCTTAAATAATGAGATTCTTAAACAGAGATTAAGTTGTATTCCAATTCATATTTCTGATTTGAAAATGCCACTTCAAAATTACCTTGTTGAGGTAAATGTAGAAAATCTTACAGATACCATTATGTTTGTAACAACTGAACACTTTAAGATTAAAAATTTGACTACAAATGAATATTTAAAAGATAAAGATCAAAAGAGTATATTTCCACCAAATTCATTGACTGGTTATTACATTGATTTTGCTAGACTACGTCCTAAAATTTCCGATGAAATCCAAGGCGAAAAATTGCATTTTACTTGCGAGTTCTCAATTGCAACTGCTAAAAATGACGGAATGTTCAACGCGGTTTCTACTTGCACATATGGATTTACTCAAGACGATGTTCATATTGAGGAAATTCTTGCAAAGAAGGCCCAAGAGTGGAAAGACAAGGGCATGACCAAGGAAGAAATTGTATTTGAGACCACTAACTGGCGTTTGTTGGATGGACAACGGGTTGTTAAGCGTGACAGCTTTGATTTTACAATTCAAACAATTGGTGTATTTACAAACCAAGAAATTATTCGCAAGGCTTGCGATATTCTAGTTGAAAAATTGGAAGCAATTGACACCATAATTGAAACCGATGATTTGAAGATTAATCCTTCTCAATCAACCATGAAAAATTGTTATGACGTTATACTTGAAAATGAGGATTACACAATTGGGAAGGTGCTGGAGTATTTCTTGTATTCCAAATTCTATGAGGGAACGAAATCTCTTTCGTTTTGTGGGTTCAAGAAAATGCACCCTCATGACGCGGATAGTATTATTCGCATCGCTTATAAGGAAGAGCTTGAAAAACAAGCAATTAAGCAAAACTTGAAGGAGTGTATTGCAGATGCTATTACTGTTTACGCTGCGATTAAGGACAAATTTTAGAAAATTTGAACAGTTAGTTTATAAATAGTTCTTTTTTTTTAGTTTCCTTCTTATTTCCTTCTTGTTTCCTTCTTGTTTTTATAAATAAATTGCATTCAACTGTAACGTCAAGGTTGAAGACGACAAAAGCAAATTAACAATTGGAATATTACTTTTAATTCGTCTATAAAATGAATAAAAATACATCTTTATTATTCATTTTATATTTTTAAAGCTTTATGTCATTTTAGACCCTTTATAAAACAAAAAATACACTAGTTACAATATTTACAAAGTTTTTTGTTTTCTAATTATTTCAAATATACAATACACAAATAGTGCGGAACATTATTTTCATCTTTATGTAATAGCTTAAAATAACCAATTCTTTCAAATTCAAATACAACGTCATCACCACATTCCAATGTATAGCTTTCAACAAACCCATCATGAATAGTTTTTACAAGTGGATTTTCTGTGTCAATAAATATAAATTTTGCTGGAACAGCATGATTCACAGAAAGCCAATGAATTGTCGCTTTAACGGATTTGTCCTTTTTTAAATTGCACGCAGATACATGCACAACATTGTCCGCGCAGCCTTCGTATTTCACAATATCATAGAACTTAAGTCTGACCATTTTGTTTTTTGGAGATAAACGATAGTAGTCATCGTCATGTTCCAATTTGAAATCGTCATTTTCTATGTAGACTTCTCTGCTTATTGTCGTGGTATGATAATGTTCAGGACTATTCGGAATGTGTGGATGATTGCAAACTTTTTCTTCCTCTAGATTTGTAATAACGCATTTGATGGGGTTTATAACCGCAAAACATCTAATCGCGGTTGGGTTGTAATGAGCAATCAACAAATGATGCACAAGTTTCATAGACACGACTGTTTTGACCTTACCAAGCCCAGAACATTTTGCAATAGCTTTGATTATTTCTGGCGTATATCCGCGATTGCGCATGCCTCTCACAGTAAGTAAAGAGGGGTCGTCATAACCTGACACCTCACCATCATCAATTAATTTTTTAATATTTCTTTTAGACAGAGTGTTGTTCTCAACTGTGAGTTTCCCAAACTCGTGCACATTTGCAGCAGGCAAACTAAAACCCAAGCTGTTTAAAGTTGTTACGCTCCAATAATATAAATCGCGCCGAATGTAGAACTCCTCTGTGCAATATGACGTTGTTACGTTTTCAAGAGCGTCAACAATGCCATGGCTATAATCATACGATGGGTATATGCACCAAGTCTCCCCAGTTTTGAAATGCGGAGAATAATTTATTCTGTATGCAATTGGGTCTCTTAATGTATAATTATTATTGGACATGTCTATTTTTAAACGAAGAACTGCTTCACCAGAAGCGTATTTTTTGTTCTTCATGTTTTCAAACTCCGCCAAATGAATGTCCGGATACATGTTTCTGTAAACATTTTCAATTCCAGAACGTCTTTCCTCTTTAATTACGTCTGGTGCGGAAAAGTCAACATAAGCATATCCATTTTTAATCAAAATGCAAGCAAAATCAAACAATTTATCAAAATAGTCTGACGTATACGTAACAACGCCCGGGTCATACCCAAGCCAAGTCATATCGCGCATTATTTCGCTTACAAATAGTTCGCGTTCAGTTGATGGATTTGTGTCATCTAATCTTAAATGACACAAATTCCCTTCACCGTAATTTATCAATAAAGATTTGCAGTGACCAATGTGCAGGTATCCATTAGGCTCCGGAGGGAACCTAGTTATCGTCGTCATTGTTATGACTGGGTTTGGGTTTGTATTAGGGTTACTAAAGTTCTGAAAAATTTTTCAATTTTTTTTCTGAAAAAAACTTGGACGTTTAAATGATCCAAATTAATCCATAGTAGAATCAACCTTGATAAAATCTACGCGACGTTTTATCAAACACGAGTTCATGGAATACATTTGCAAAGAGGGATGAAGTCTATTTACATAGTTTATTACAACTGTATTATTAACATACTCATTCTTTGGCTTCAATTCATCGGTATAAATCTTGTGAATGTGGAACATGTGTGTTCTAAAATGGTCAGGAAATTCCTTCAAAGGTCGCTCTTTTTTTATGTAACAACTAATGTAATTTTGATACAATGCATTTGTAAAATCATGCAACCTATCTCGGAAATAGGAAAATTCCTTCCTGTTCTCTGGATAAAATTTCAAAAAATCTCCGACTTTTCCTTCCTTCCTCAATTCCAAATACTGATACTGAGTCTTTGGTTGATTTCCTCGCAAATGCCTCACATATTCATACACAGGATTTCTTATCTTGCAACGCTCACCAGTGGCTTTATTCTTAATAACAACGCCAAGAACTTCATACGACGTGTTCATGCTTGCAAATTTATCCTTTAAATCGTCGTATTTTGTAAACTCATAAACCTGTGCAAACTTTAAGCTTGTGTTGTTCCAATAACCAACCTCTTTAACAATATTTAAATCAAGAGAAAAAACGTTCACTATTCCACCTTCAGTTTGCACTATTTCATAAATCTCCACCAAATACAATTGTGGGGTCTTAAAAGGGACAACAATGCGATTTTCTGGATGTTGTAAAACAAAACTATAACAATATATTGGGTTTAACATGTTCAAATCCAAATTATTTTTTTTTGCTGCCTCCAAAAACATATCTCTGAAAGTTGGAGTTTTTTCCTTGCATTTGAAAAAACTAACGTCTGCACCAACCGTATTACGTGTGGCAATTTCCCAAGAACCAGATAATCCTGAGGTTTCATCCCAAAAAACATTAATCATTGTGCCTTCAACAAATTCCTCTGCAACAATGTTCTCGGACTTATCCGAATATTTATTTTTAAATAAATCATAAGATATAGATTTAGGTGGTGCAAAACTAACAACTTTGTTTTTATTATTTATTATAACTGACCGCAATAATCCGGTGCTAAGAATAATATCAGATGCTAACATTTCCTTGTCATATCTAATTACCTTGTATTTATTATTGCTTTTACTAGTATATTCTGCCATTTTAACACGTATCTTGTTTTGAAAGTCTTCTCCAACAGTTTCATTTAGTAACATATCTGAAAACCCAACTATTTCATTTAAGGAATAAACTGGTTGACGAATGCTATGAGTCATTATTTAATACATTTTATTGCATATTCTCTTTAAACCAATATTTTTTATTTTTTGGCATAGTTGGCTTTTTTTCCTTTTTCATTTCGGTTATCACAATCATAAAAATTTCTATAATAAATATAGGAATAATGTCATCACCCATAGAATCCCAAGGTGTTGAAGAAGCTCCTGAGTCTCAAACAGTTAACCTTCAATTATCTGATGTTATAAGACTTCAAGCTCCTTCAAACCAAATATTAAATAACAACACCTTTGTTATTGATTACATTGATAAGAACCAAATTAATTTGATAAACGTAAATGATTTAACTACAACCAAGTTGAAGATAAATGAAGATGGAACGCTCGGTGACGGTTCAATAACATCCATAGCTTTAATTGACCGCAATGATAAACTTGGATATGCAAGACAAAATAACCTTCTTCCTAATACATGGATTAATATTTATTTTGGAGGCGACACTCCTGTAGTAATTACAGGTCAAATTACCAACCTAGAAGAAGATATGATTGAAATCAAGACATATCCTGATAATGATATTTTATATATTAACTTTGGTTACAAAGGAATTCCGCTTGATTTACCAATTGAAACTATTGAAATAAGAGAGAAACCCGAACAAATTGTTATTAAAGAAAAAGAGAAAGAAATGGTCGGACAAAACTTGGGAATGCCTGAAAGCGATGAGTCTTTAGATGATTCAATTGTATCTCTTGCTGAAGATGACAAGAGAGAAAATGCGAACACAGTTTATAATTTGCCTGTTAATGACATAAAAGACACTGTTCGTGAGTTTATTGTCAGAGCTGATGAAATTAAAATTGGTGAAGAATTAGAAGCCATCACTCAATATGTTGAAGTTGACCAGGCTCAGCAACGTTTCAATATATATTCTCAAACTGATGATTTATTAAATGAATTGTTGTCTAATATCCCCAATGTTCAAAGAACCGGAGCTGTATTAAATAATATTCACACTATGATTGAAAGATTCAAACAATTGCGTTCAGAGTTTTCTAAATTAGATGAATATGGTAATGTTATTGGTCCAATTACAAAAACAGTTTCATGGAAGCCATTGGTTAAAAATTTGACTACATTCAAAAATATGTTGTTTTGGCTTCTTCCAGTTGCTAAAAATATTAAAAAAGTCTATAATATTAGCTCAAAAGAAGACGCTTCTGAAAGCCCCGACATTATACCTTTAACAATAGACCAAGACATTGATGAAATGAAAACAATTTTTGACAGATATAAATCCAATGATACACCATCAGACCAAAATAAATACTTCAATTTAATATCCGAGATTAATCCTTATTTGACACCATTTCAGCAAACCGACGCAGAAGCAACCTTTGATATTATAAGTGATATACATATCGTAAATGATGTAAATGCAATTATTGATAATTTGGGCGATTTTTACTCATCTATTGCAGAGAATGATATAATTAAAACAAAAAAATTTGTCATTCAACGTTATAACTTGGGAGTTAATAGATTAGATGCAACACAAATAACTAGCAGTAAAATGATATCACATCGTGTTAATATAACCCAACCTGACGTTCTAGAACTAAAATCAATTTTAACTCTTCCAGAGCCAGTTATCCGTTTCTCTCACGTTAACTTGCCGGAAACAAACATTCTTGATAAATCTAATTTGAACAACACATTTATTAATTATTGGCAACTATTGAATGATGATGCACGCGTAAATAGAGTGAACGTAGATGATTTTGAAACAGACCTTGATTTTTCGGAGAAAAAGTTTGTGAATAATATCAAAAATTACGTCTTAGTCAAAAATGAAAAAATGGACGGTCTAACAAATTATGAAATTTACAAAGAGTTCCTTCAAAAAATAGTTCCCAAAACGCGCGTTTTATTCAATTTAATGAAGAAATACATTAATGGCAAATTATCATTGCATGATGTTGTCGGATATTTGGAACCATTCTTAATTTATACAGACGATTTAACATTTATGCAATACAAGGATATTGAATCATTCTTACAAGATAAAATTTCAGAATATAACAAAAACTTTAAAGAACGAGAGAAAAGTTTTTCATTATTAAAAAAACGCCTGGCAAACACAGGATACCGACCATCTTCTAATTATATTCTCTCATTAATAACTGATAGAAAGATAAATAAAGAAGTGTTTATTGATTCATATGATTATGAACAAACTCAATTGAAGTTATCAAATTCAGAACTTCTTTGGAGAATGAAAACCATTGATTTTTCTAATGTTTTTGATAATGCTCTAGCGCTTGCTAACATTGGTACAATGTTACCAGAAAATATTAGTTCTATTATTGAGAATATTGAAAAGGATAAAGATGAATTAGATATGGAGATTAAAAATGAAGAAAAGGATAACAAATGCATAAGTATTGTAATTGCAAAACAATATAAAACTTTTGAAGAAGTTGCAGCAGATAATAATAAAATAACTTATTTTGATAAAAAGTTTGATGATACCATGTATGGCATGTTAGATGATTATCAAAAAGAGCAAATTGCAATGGCTCCTGAAGAATTTTATGAGTTCTTAGTTCAAAAATTAATTAGTAAAAATAAGATTTCTACCAATGATGCGCCACGACTTGCTGAAACATTGATTAATGGAATGAAACGTGTAGTTGACGGTGATTTTGCCATGGTTTATGACAACGCCCAAGATAAAATTGTTTATTTTAAACGAAGTAATAACAGATGGGTAACTGACAATACAATTGATGAGAAAACAGTAACATCCAATAAAAATTTGTTATGTGAGTTTCAAAATGATTGTATTGAAGTTGATAAAAAATATAAGACGCTTTGTGAAACGCAAGATTTAAATAAGAAACATATTACTGAAAATGCATTGAAAGAAATTGTAAGTCAGTTTGATAAAAAATATGAGCTTTCCAAGGATAAATTAAAGGAATTATTAAATCAAAATTTAGACTATAATTTGAGCATTATAGATAAGTTACATGAAATACACCACACACAAACTTATAAATATAATGCACAACAATATAAAATTGGTGCTGAAGCAGTTGATATTGATGCAGACATTTTAGTATCACCTTACATCAAGTTGAGAGACCTGATTTTGGGGCAGTCAAACATGAGTAAAAGGCAAAATGATATAGTAAAATTTTCAATTCGCTTTACGAGAGAACCAAATGAAGCAGACTCCGCAAAAGGAGATGAACATTGGAAATATTGGAGATATTGTGTTAAAACAAACGTTAAATTGCTGCCCAACTTTTTATATTCATTGGCTTCGTGTTATATTGAGGATAATGACAATTATATTAGAAGAATGGATGAAATTATTAAGGAAAGCGGTAAATTGAGTGACGATGGAGATTCTTGGGTTGATGAGCACAGCGGTTATATTATTTGTCGTCGCGATTTGGACGTTGATGAAGGTTATGAAGAGGGTTACAAAGTAAAAACGCGGGAGGTTATGGAACAAGATGCAGGTGATGCAATCTTGAGTTCGTCTTTAAAGCCAGTCATAAAGAAATACACTACACCTGAAACAAAAATGATGTCTAACGTGATTTCAGCATTAGCTGAAAATATGGGAATTAATATAGATGACCAAAAGGATTTTATGATTAAAATTGCATCTGACACCATTTCTGCTGGTGCACTTATTTCCGAAGCGGACCATAAATTACGCGTAGAAGAAGAGGCTAAAAAGGGTAAAAAACTACCTTCTTATATTGCCATTTATAACAGCACCATCTTATATTTGATTCTTGGCGCATTTCTATTTGGCGTTCAGACGTCTATTCCATCAATTAAAACAAGAAAAACCTTCCCTGGGTGTGTTCGTTCTTTCACTGGATACCCTTTTGAAGGTTCAGGCGATTTATCTAGTTTAAAATACTTATCATGCATTGCTTATAAAATAAGAAATGCTACTGCTCAACCATGGTCTGCATTAATGGGACTTAAAGAAACTACTGTTGCGGATAAAATTAAATCTTTTATAGACAATTATTATCTTTCAAACGTGGATGTAATGCAAAAATGCAAAGAAAAGTTAGAATATATGTTAGCTAATCCAAATGATGGGACTATTCCAACAGACCACGAACTAGGAAAATGGATTCAGTTTTTACCTCCATTGGTTCCATTCAAATTGAGACCTATTACAAACATTTCCGAAGAGTTTAAAAGACAATGTTTACAAGATTTCAAGAGTGGTGCAACTTGTCAAAGAGAGAAAATTTTGGTTATACAGTCAAAGATTATATTTTTCTCTCTTGCAATCCAAGAACAAATTCAAAAAGTTGTAACAAAACGCAATGCTCTTCTTAAAAATGCATCTAATGAACCTTTTTTGGAAAATGCTTGTTGTAGTGAAAAAGGAAATATTAGCACAATTAAATATTTTGCAGATGAAGAACCAGAAATTGTAGTTTATAATAACATTGTTCGCGATTTATCTTATATTATTGAAGACATCAATGCTGTTGCAAAAGCGCCTATGTTTTTTTGTAAAGATAATTCTAAGAACTTTTACGCTCCTTTGAGTGACCAATATAATGACGAGACTATTTACCGCGCATTTATTATATTTTGCAAATTTAACTCTATTGTTCCAATTAGTCAGGAACTAGATGCAATTTGCGGTGGAAAACCTGAACATTTTTCAAATATTGTTTCTATTAGCGAAAAAATTAGAAAATTAAAACAAGAAGGAAAAAACTACAATACCAGTTCTCTCACACGTCTACTGCAATATGTTAATAGAAAGAATATTGTTAATATTAATGTAGACACGCCTGTTATAACTCAAGTTCAACAGCTTCGCAATATTCTTGAGGAAATCTCAAAGGGTGACGAAACCGTTGTTCCTGCATCATTGGTGCAAAATTTGGACGAAGCACTTGATACATTTGATATTGCTGTAACTGATGATACTGAAGAAATGCGAAAGTTGAAAAATTATCTTGGTCGCGTAAACAAGGAAATGAAATCAGAAGTGGTTGAATTTATTAGTAAAAATGCTGGATTAACAAAGAAGGTAAACAACGATATAAAAGTATTTCTTAACACTTTAATGGAGTGGGGTGCGAGTTCAGAAGAGTCTATGAAAAATTCTATTTCTGATGAAGCCACATATAATTCCATTGAATTCATTAAAAACTACATTCATAACTTTTTAAACATATTCCCCGACATTATCAAAAACAAGGTTGATTATCAAAATTCAATTCAGATACCAAATTATTGGGGTTTATCAAAGAATCACGCAAATGATATACGCACAATTATAAACGAGTACTACAAAAGTTTGAGGCCATTTTACGGAGACAAGGTTTTATCCAAGATTCTCACTACTATTCCCAAAACAACCAAGAATTTGTTACAGATTTCTTTAAGCACTCCTTATATGTGCGATATTTATTACAAAGGTTCAAAAACTTATTCGGTGTTTGATAAAAGAACATGTGACATGCTTTTTGAGAACTATTTTTTGCAAGTGTTGCTTGAATTTAAGAAGTTATCAGAAGACCAAAACATGTTGGTGAGAGAAATAGGTGAAGAAGAGTCTGATGTATTTACCGTTGAGGACTTGGAGGAAACTTCTCTGCATTTGTCTGCCAAACCGGTCGCAACGGTATTGCTTGGAAATATCAAAGACATGCGCACTAGAACTGCCAAAATGTTATCCTCATTTTTAACCATTATGTCTAACCACAAGGACATTGTAGACCTAACCTACGATAAGGTAATGGAAGTAGTCTTCAAATCCAAAGAAAGAGAGAAAGATACGTTCACAGATAGATTAAAAGCAATGACTGACGAAGAGCGTGATGCTGATACTATTTTAAAAATTAATAAATTGGGTGCGTGGAGCAAGGGTCTTCAAAAAGGTCTAACTACATACGTGAAGGAGACTTATGACGATGAAAGAGAATATATGGAAAAGATTGCTGATATTGAAAAGTCCTTGAGAAAAAATAAGAATGTTGTTGATGAAAACATAGACCAATATTTAGAAGATTATGTGGAAAACGCAGATGCAGTCGCCGATATTGAGAGAGAAGAAAATGACATTGGTTGGTTTAATGGAGATGATGCTGGTGAAGACTATTTTGGTGCCGAACAAGGCGAAGATGATTGGGAGGAACACGATTAGACAAAATATATATATATTTAAGTAGGATGAATACTAGTTTTAGAAGAATAATAATATACAAATTATATATTATTATATATTAATGTATCGTTCCTATATTGCAAAAAATCCCACTCTTGTTAGTGTTTTATTATTTTTAGTCATATTCATAACAATTCAAATTGGAAAACCCAGTTTCTTATATAGAGATGACGGAAGTATTCGCGAATTTGGCATTGGTTATCGCAACAAAACAATCCTTCCTATTTGGCTTTTAGCAATTATTTTAGGAATTCTCTCTTACTTGTTTGTATTGTATTACTTGTCAAGGCAAACATTATTTTAAACCACCACCTTTTTGAAAGGAGGTGCCAAAATAAATAACATATTTTATTAACATTTTATTTATTATTCAATATTTATTATTTATTCTCTACACAAATTTGGTACAACCTTTTTGAAAGGTTATTAATAAGTGTATACAGTTGATTCAGCCTTTTCTGTTTTGGCTTTAATTGCAGCTTCTTGTTCTAAATATTTGTCGTGACCTGCCTGCATTGTCGCCAAATCGCCTACACATCCACGTTTCATTATATTGTATTGCGTAACAGATATTAATAATATTGCAGTGTAAATATACCACATCGCCTCACCAATATTATCTCTCATTACAACTGCATCTAATAATTGCTGCTTCAACTCTGGTGCTCCAGCCTGGTATTTGTCTTTCATTAATGGAACTAGCATTGACCAGTATTCTGTAAAGTTACCAGGAACAATTTGATTTATTAATATTGACATATTTCCACATAACTTTATGATTGCTTCTGCAGCGTCTTTAAGACTCTTGTTTTTCTCTACATTTCCTTTTGTTGAATCATCTATAGCTTGATTTAAATCTACGTTAACTAACAATTCGGTTAAAACATTATTCGCAGTTCCTGCTACAGCAAAATATCCAATTACATTTGAAAACGCTGATTTAAAGCCAGGGAATATCATTAAAGCTACAATAACAATTCCAAAAATAAAGAACCATGGTATAATAGTCAATAAAAATGCTGCACCAATATTTTGAGTAATACTACCCCCACAAGTGCTAACAAGAACACTTGAATTCATAATTATTTGAGTAATAATAACCAGAATAAAATAACAAGTTAAAAAAACATTATTTTTGCTGCTATATGCAGAGTATTCTAGACCACTTTTATCGTCAAATACAGCTGAATTTAATTTTGGTTTGAAAACAAGATAATATAAAAGTGTAATTGAGATAAATATCAATAATGAAAGATAAGAAGCGTCCATATAGATATTATGTATAATTTATTTTGATATTATAAAAGTAAATTATAAGGAATAATTATGAACTTTGACAATTTTACTAAACCCACTTTGATAGAACCCGGAGTCAAATACTTTTTAAGCGAAACATTAAAGCAATGTAGAATTTTTAAGAATAATTACAACAATTTATTAATAAATATATCATTTGGAATAGTTTTTTTTGTCATTTTAGGCATAATATTGCTTTTCAAATACAAAGGTAAATTGACGCCTGTTGAAAAAGAAATAAGAAATAGACAAAAGCAACAATATATTTTATCTAAGATACAAAATTTTCAAGAATCAAAGCAACGCGCTCATCAAGAATTAATCACTGGTCTTCCTCATTGGGAAACGGAATATGATATTATTTCTAATAAAAATAAATATATAAAAATATAAATATAATCTATATAGAATGAGTTACAAAAATGAGGAGAAAATGGAAGAAAAGAAAAAGTTTATTAACGGATTAAATACGTATTTCAAACTTAAAGCAGCATATGAAGCTAATATAAAAAAGGAGAAAATCCAGATATCAAATTTACCAGGATTAAGTTGGAGAGAGAAACGAAATGAATATGCTAAAATAAAACACAAATGTATCAATTGCAAGAGGCCAGTTGGCTCTATATTCTCAACTAAGACTAATAATAACGAACGACAATATGTTGCATTATGTGGTGATAGAAAAACTCCATGCCCTTTAGATATAAAAATAAATTTAGGTATTGTGCTTGATATTACTGAAGATATTCGCCATGACGAAGAAAAAATAGACAATTACAAACGTCTTATCATTTTAGACAAGAATGATTTGCTATTTGGCTATATTACAGCAACTACCGCTGTTGCAAGATTTGATAAAATTAAAGAAGACGTCGCGGATGCTACTAAAATATACGAATTTACTTTAGAACAATATCTTAACATAGTGGATAATGTTGAGAAAAAGGAAGAACTTAAAAAACTTAAACTGGAATTTTACAACAATTTAGACAACTTTAATGCAATGATACAACAGTATAAAAAAACTCAAAACACCCAATTTATTATTGATGCGGTTGAGTTATATAATACAACAATGCAACCTAGAGTCAATGAAATTTTAAAGAATACTTATTCTTATAATGGAGTTGAATATAATGAGGATGATAATACATATCATCTAATTCAAATACCAATATCCATTGAAGATCATGAATGGGATATTAGTGAACATGGTCAAAAAATAATATCAATGAAGACGGGACTTGAAAAGTTCTCTCAAAGGAAGACAATTCGTAATACAAAAGCAATAACTTCTGCCATTCCTGATATAAGAGAAAAAGAACCCGACTTTACAAAATTAAAAGAGCAACCAAAATTTGCATTAAAAGAGCAGATTCCTGAATCTGAATCCGAATCTGAAGATGAAGATTCTGACGATGACAACAACTCAGAGGACGAAGATTCAGACGAAGACAAACCTTTGCCAAAAATAACAATTCATCCAAAACTTCTACCAGACGGTACAATGGCCGCAACAGAAGCCCATAGATTAGGGCTTAAGATTGAACTGGTAAAGGGTGACCTAATTGCAATGAACCCAAATACAAAGGAAAAATACATAGTTACTGCTGGTAAATAAAAAATAATATAAACAGTATTTATAAAACATGATTACAAAATTCATTGACATTACAACTTTCATCATTAGTTTAGCAATTGGCTTATTCTTTGTCTATATCTGGGGTCCGGATTTAAAAACAGTATATGTTTATCCAACTCCAGAGAATATTGGCAAAGTTCAATACAAGGACAATGCTGATAATTGTTTTACATATAACGCAACCGAAGTAAAGTGCCCGGCGGACGCTTCGCAAATAAAAACTGTTCCAGTGCAAACTTAGTGAAATTTTAAAATATAAAGCATTATATATATGCACCTCACAAGGTTTCTTCACACGCAAAGCGGTAAATATATAATGTCGGCTTTATTAGGATTTGGTCTAGCCACATTATTTAGAACTGTTTGCAAAGGTAAAAACTGCATAGTATTTAAAGCACCTCCTATGTATGAAATAGAAGACAAGATTTACAAACATCAAGACAAGTGTTATAAATTCACTCCTGTAACAACAAAATGCGACGTTCAAAAGAGAAAGGTCTCAATGTAATAAATACTTTTGAAAAATTATTAAAAAACCACTAATTCTTGCAACTTTTTAAAGGTTTGCTTTTTGCGCAACCTTTTCTTAAAAGTTGATTTTGCGTAATTATTATATCAAATCATTCTTATAATAATTATATGTCAGACACAACAAGTATAATGGATTTACCAACCGACCCAACTGGCGGAGGAAGTATAGGAGGAAATATTAGTTTAACTGCTAATGAAAAAATATCTTCCACACCAGTTCAATCTACTACCGGAGCCGGAGTTACTTTAGACCAAACAACAATTAATCAAATAGTCAGTGGATTGCAACAGGCTAGTTCTAGTGGTGCAACTCAATTGCCATCTAGAGATATTCCTCGCAATATAGAAGGAATCATGCAAGACCCCCAAGTTCAACCTAATTACATACCCCCTCAATCAAACAGTGATTATATTACTGAATATGAAGAAAATGAAGATATTATTAAGAATTATAATAGAAAAGCCCAATATAGCGATAGTTTGGATCAAATATACGAAGATATTCAAATTCCTCTTTTAATTTCTGTATTGTATTTTCTGTTTCAGTTGCCAATTTTTAGACGCTACTTGTATAAGTTTTTTCCCGCATTATTTTCAAAGGATGGAAATTTAAATTTATATGGTTTTTGCTTCACAAGTGCATTGTTTGGTTTATTGTATTACATATTAACAAAAATAACAACACACTTCAGTCGGTTTTAATTTTTTTTATCAACATCCACGTTTGTCAGACAAAACTCAAAAACATACAACAGCTAAAAAAACAACAAAGAACAACAAAGAACAACAAAGAACAACAAAACAATGAAGAATAAAAAGAATTCTGATTGAAAATATATTAAACGTATTTTAACTATTTAATATATTTCCGAGATTAATGCCACCAGGGTTTGATTTAAGTGATATAATGCAAACCACATTTAATGATTCCATAAAAATTTCTCTCATTCAACGCATGAAAACTGGAAATCCACTTGTTGACGCCATTTTTTCAACAATAGGATTTGTTGCTATAAGTTACCTCTTGAAAGTTTTATACGAAAATAATTCTTTTAACAGAACATGGAATATAGACATTTACGACTCAATTAAAAGCTTGTTTTATAAAAAATATTCAATCACTTATGAAGGCAAAAGGTGTTCTAGTGTTGGCGCTTATAATCTTTATCCAGTGGTATCATCTTGTTTTACAGACGCATTTAAGGCTCTTTGGGCAGATATTTTGGACACTATGGACGAGAATGAAACAATTCGCGAATTAAAAGAACTATATACAACATTTGATAAATATCGCGATAAAAACGACGTTCATGATGAAGACAATGATATGTATATTGTATCTCAAAAAAAGGCTTTTTTATATAATGCCGAACTCAATATATATGCAATTGCTGATTTTTATACTGAAGATTCTGGTGGCAGTGAAAAAGATAAGAAAACAACTAAAACGGATAAAATTACGTTGACGCTTTATTCATATGAAACGAATACATGTGGAATTAAGAATTACGTTAATAAATTGAAAGATAAATATATAAAAAAAATTGAAGAAAGTCGCAATAGTAAAAAGTTTATTTATACTCTAATTAAAACTAAATATGAGGATTACAAGTATGAATGTTGGAGTGAATATCCTTTTGACAGCACCCGCACTTTTAAAAATATGTTCTTTGAAAACCAAAAACAAGTTTTAAGAAAAATTAACTTCTTTCTTGAAAACAAGGAATGGTATTATGAAACGGGTATACCATATTCACTTGGAATAGGATTACATGGTCCTCCAGGAACCGGAAAAACTTCTTTTTTCAAATGTTTAGCAAATATGACTGGACGTCACATAGTAATTCTCTCATTGAAGCTTATTAAAACTAAGAGGCAATTAGATGATTTCTTTTTTGAAGATAGATACAATTCAAACAATAAGGTGCATAGCGTGGGTTTTGATAAAAAGATTATCATTATTGAGGATATTGATTGCTTAGGCAATATTGTGTGGAAGAGAGAAGATATCAATGATAAGAGTGGAACAAATATTGGAAAAAAGTTGAATTTAACATCATTGTCCCAGACGTCTTCAGTAAATGTTGCTGATGTAATTCAAACATTTGTTGAAGTAAATGAAGAACAAAATAAGCTTTTAAGTGCGGTAACAAAACCACTTGAGGATGATCCTATTACATTAGATGATATTCTGAATCTATGGGATGGTCTTAAAGAGACCCCGGGAAGAATCCTAGGAATTAGCAGCAATCATTATGATAAGTTGGACCCCGCATTAATACGTCCTGGTCGCATTGATATAACAATTAAATTAGATAATGCCTCTCACGAAATAATAAAGAAAATGTATGAAAGGTATTATTCAGAATGTATTAATGAGAAACATCTAAAGAAGATTGCAGACTATTTTTATTCACCCGCTGAGCTTATTAACTGTTATATAATGAATAAGGACGACCCTGGCGCATTTATTAGAAGACTAATGAAGAATGAAAAATTTTAGGGTCCTGGGTTCTCGTTATAAATTAAAATAATTGTTATAGAACTTTTATAAGAATCATAACAATTAAAATGCACATCATTGAAAACTACGTTCAAAATTTGATTACAAATTTACCCAAAAAATCAGAACCAGAAAATATCAATCTCATTCTAGACGGAGGAATGTTTAATGGTAGTTATCTAATAGGTGCTCTATATTTCTTGAGAGAAATGGAAAAACAAAAATATGTCACCGTGCATAAAATTTCTTGTTGCAGCATTGGCTCTATTTGCGCTATCTTATATAAAATAGATGCAATGGATTTGATGTCGGATTTATATAATATATTTCTAAAACAATTTAAAGAAACTCGCCACTTTAATGCGTTTAAATCTTGTCTGGAGAAAATCAAAGAGCGCATTTTAATATCATGCGGAAATGAATTTAATTTAAAACTATACAACTCCTTATATATTACTTATTATGACATTAAAAAAGGAAAAAAAATCATTAAAAACAAATATAAGAGTATAGATGAACTAATTGACACTATTTACAAGTCCTGTTTTGTCCCTTTTATTGTAGATGGAAAAATGGTTTATAAAAAACGATATTGCGACGGATTCAATCCATATATTTTTCCCACTGAATCAAATAAGAAAACGCTTTATTTGGACCTGTTTAGCTCAGATAAAATCCACTATATGGTGTCTATTAAAAACGAAAAAAACAATTTTCATCGCATATTATCGGGTCTTTTGGACATCCATCTTTTTTATATTAAACAAAATAGCACTCAGATATGCAGCTATGTAAACCAGTGGACTTTATATCAGACGTTTCATAATCGCATTTTAAAGTGGTTCATAGAACGCACTATTTTTTATATAGTATATATCGCATTCTATTTGAAACAATACATACCGAACGAACTATGCGAGCATATTATTTTTAAAATAGTATCAAAAATAATAAAGGAATTGTATATTATTGTTATTGATTATTATTGCTTTTAAGGTGCAATCATAGGTGCTGAATTTAAAAATTTATTTGCATCACGCATTTCATCATTTACTTCAACTGGTTTAGATGCATCATTGGAAATGTTAACAACTAATTGCAAACCACCACCAGCATCATAACCATTTCTACCATATAACATTGACATTGGAATTAGATTTATTATAAATTGATTCAAATCTTCTTCGGTAAGAATATCTTTATATTTATCTTTTAAATACGCAAAACTAACTTTTTTACCAGGAGCGTCATCGTCATCTATGCCTGTTATTTTTAAATCTTCAAAATAGGTAAATTTCATACCTTTTGATTCAATATATTTTACTACATCATTAAGATATTCTCCATCAAATGAACGTGTCATTTCAATTCTAGAACCAAATAAACTTGTTGTAAAAGTTTTAATAGCTAATTTACCACTATCCTTTTTAACATCTTCTATTATTTTAGATTTTTCATCACACATTTTAAGTATTTTCTTTGCGTATTCAGTTACATTAAAATTTTCAAAAGAGTTTGATAAGTGTTCTACATCAATTTTTAATAACCACAAACATTTTTTCTCACCTGTTGCATCTGTTATTTCAACTTTTTTATAATTTTTTAACAACGTTTCAGAAGAAAAATTTGCTACCTTTAAATAACTTTCTAGATTTGAATTAAAATCAGTTATTATTGGAGGAAATCCATTTTCATATTCCCCCATTGTTATACGCAAATCGCTAATATCAGGCGATTTACCAGCAAACCAATCATACCAAGTTATCATTGTTTCTGAACTTTTTTTTCCTAATAAAAAATTTTCATAAGTGTCATATTTTGATTCCAATGATTCAAAATCAATATCCTTTTCATTTTTTACTAGTTTTTGTTGTTTATACATGTAATAATGAAACTTAGAAATGTCTTTCTTTTTATTCATTGGTATCAATGAAAAATTGCCATCATTTGTTGGAACTATTGCAAATCCACCAACACCATCTAATTTATTTTGTGTTCCATTCTCTCCCCTTTCCAACCCATATTTTAAAACATCTAATAATTCGTTTGCTTTTTTAATTATAGTTAGCTGATTATCAAACTTATCATTTTTTATTTCGCTTTCTCCTATGTGTTCAAATTCTTCTTTATATGGTTCAATAAATAAATCAATTGGTTTTGCTACATTTTTAACTTGTATTCTTTCTTCTGTATGTTCAGTTTCCACGCTTGTTATTTCTACTCGTGGATATCTATCTGGTTTTAGATAACGAGGACCAACTGTCAAGCTATCTTGTTGAATTAATAGATTGCTTAGTAATTTTTCTCTGAATTCTTTGTCTGATTTAAATAAATTAAACAATTTTGTTTTTAAAATATTATATCCTGGCTCCAATTTGTCTTCAAATGGAACAATTGTATTAATGTCATCTGGTGTGAATGCATATTTAGGATTATTATTAAACTCTTTCAATAAACGAATCAATTTCATTTTATGATCATAGTAATCAAACACGTTATTTGGAATAAAGTTTTTTAAGTATACGTAAATTAAATAATCGTAATTTATTTCTCCTTTTTGTGTTTTAAACATTGTTTCATAATTCCTTAATAAATTTTCAATGTAGATTTCTCTCGCTTTCTCTTCAGAAAAATCAGGAACATCTTCAGGAGTGTAAAATTTCCAAAGTGATTCACCTTCTTTTTGAGAAACTTTTTTTGATAATATATTTTTATCAGTTATTTTATTTACCAAATCCATCATTTTGGTTTGCATTTCTATTGTGATTTTTTTATTTTCTAATAAATCATTTATAAATTTTTTTAGTTTATCCACTATGTTTTTGGTTTTGCTTTTTATATCAGTTTTGTCATCTTCCAAATATAAATTATTTTGCAATTGAATTATCTCATCTAATTTATTTCTCTCTTCAGGATCATAAGAAATGTTTTCTTCTAATATCATACTCATTAGTTTTTGAACTGGATAATCATTAGCAATTTTCTCTTCCTGCAACAGTTCTTCATCTTTTTCTTTTTCTTTTTCTTTTCTTTCAAGTTTTTCTTTATTAATATTTTTTACTTGTTCAACAAAAGCATTTATATCTAATCTTCTTAAATTATCTTCAATTGCTGCAGTTCTTTTTGGAGATACTTTATTATAAATTTCATTTATTTCCTCTATTATTTTACGTTGCAAATTTTTAATTTGATAATCAGAAGTTAAATCTTGTATTTCATCTAATTTTAATATATTCTCCAATTCCCTTATTTTATCAAGCATTTCATTTTGTTCATCTATTATAATCTTATTTTCAGCAGGAGTTTTTTTTGATGATTGTGCACCATATTCACTTATTTTTGTTTTTAATAATGGAAATATATTTTTTATTATTTCAATTTGATTACTTTTCTTCTCCTTTGCAAGTCCTTCCAAAACTGTTTTCTCCATTTTATCTTGTTCTTCATTATATTTATCTGAAACTTCATCAACGCAGTCATATTCAATATCGTCTTCTTCCACTTCCACTTCTTTTCCGTCTACTATTTGGTTTTGTTTTATTTTAATTGGAATTTCTACAAGGCGTTTTTTATTATCACAGGGATAAATTAATATTTCATTCATATAACGCTGAATATCTAGTTTTTTTGTATCTATATTCTCTTGATTAAAAACATGTTTTTCTAGATATTGATAAATTCCTTTAGTATATACACCATTGCCTTTATTATCATCTATTTGTTTTTTTAAGAATTCTTGGAGTTTTGCTTCTTTTAATGAGGGAGGTCTAAATTTTATGTAAGTGTTTATCATCTTACTTAAACCAACAAAGTATTTTTTAACATAATCTGTTTGAACTCTATCCTTCGTGCTATTATCTAATTGAAGTAGAGAAAAGGTAGATAGCAAATAATCATCATATTTTGCATCTTTTAATCGTTTTAATAACCCTGACTTTCCATCTAGACCTATTAAGTATTCTTTAAATTTTGTATTCTTATCTGTAGTCCCATCATAAATTTTGTAGAATTCTGAACCATCGTTATTGCAAAAAATCTTTATCGGGTCTTTATCCGGTTGATAAATTTTATCAAAAAATAAGAATTTATCCTCTGGTTTTTTTATAATCAACTCTCCAAGTTTTGGGTTTTGCATTATTTCACAAATTGCGCGTCTTAAATATTCCTTCATGTGTTCTTTAAAATTTATTGGTGCATCTACAGTTGAATCACCGCTAGAACATTTATTTTTTATACATTGATTATTAAAATCTTTAAGGGCTTCAAATTCAAATGGTGGAATTTGTTGGTCTTGAGATTTCTTAAAAAACTCGTATATATTTGAAAAAAATGATTTAAAAAATGAATAAAATACACCAGTAATTTCTATTTCAACAACTTTTTTTAATTTATCAACGTCTATTTTACCATTTACTGTTGCTTTACTATATAAATCATCAACTGCTTTATTTATTACATCACGCCCAACATTTATATTTACTTCATTTCCATTTTGACTATTGTACTGGTTTGGTTCGTATGAAGAATTTCCAAATATTTGTGTTAGCAAATAGTCTGTTAATTTTGGTCTTTCCAATATATATTGAAACATAGGCGTCAAAATTTGCGATGAAAATTTGTCTGAAAATAAAAGAAAAATCATTTTATATAAAAATGATGCCCACCAAGAAACTGACCACAAGTCGCTTGTTGTTGGTGGAGGTATTCCAAATAAATTGCAAAAAATAACATTCATTAATAGCGTAACGTTTGTTGGATTCAGCATTTGAGCTATTAATGCATCCACTATATTATAATTTGAATAAACACTGCAATCATTATTAAACACTATTTTTCCTAATTTATCTATATTTTCTCTTTGCTTATCATTTATGTTTGACATCATTTCCGCCAAAACTTCGGCTACGCGTGTTGGGTCGTTTTCATTCTTACCGCTTCTTTTATCAAGTAATCCAATGTTTATATACATAAAAAAATTAGACTCTTCAAAGTTAGCGCAATAATTTGGTCTTTCCTTTGTGTTAGGATCAATTGGACACAACCCATCTTTAATTTTATTTCTTAAATTGGCATGCAATTGGTCTATACCATTTATACCAACTCTTCTTAAAGCCATATCACATATTACTTTTTTTCCTGAGCCAATTAATGAATTGTTATAGTATTTGTTTACTGTATCACCGACATGAAGAAAAACTAGGCGCAAAATTGTAACTCCAAAATAAGGTTTGTCCGGAACATCATTCAATGCAACTGAAACAAAATAGTTTACCCACATTGGAAAACATGTGAACATTGAAACTAATAAAGCCTTTGCACCTTGATTACAAAATGCTGTTTTAATTCCCCATAAAACTGGACATACATAGGCCAATGGATTTGCTGGCCAAGTGCAAATTAACCAATACAAAGATTCTAGAACAGTGCAAAACAATGTGTGAGCGGCTGAAATTGCATCTCCTGTAACCTCTGTTGCTTTTATCATTGAATTGCATATAAAATCTGCAACGCTCTTGAAATAACTTTTTTGCATACACCTGTAAAAATCTTCTGCTTTAAGACCAGCTGATTCTCCAGCTGAATTAACTTTAATTTCGTTTCCGGACATATACCAATAAGTCGCTCGTTCTTTACACCATTTTAAATTATCTTCAAACGGATTTGAAGTGTCTTCGGTCTCCAGTTTTGTCATATCGCCATATGTTTTTCCACCTGTTGTTTTTATTTTATTTTTTTCAGCAAAACCTTTAAACATGTTAAACATTTTTCCTACGAAGTCGTCATTGCCTCCGAATAAATAAGCATTTTTAAGCCTATTTTGTTCTGTTTCAGCTTCAGATTGTTTCTCCTCTTCATTTAGTTTTTCATCTGCAGCTATTTTTTCTTCACGTTTTTCTAGGTTTTTAACATCATTTGCCAGTTGTTCTCGTCGCGCATTTGCTTGTTCAGGATTTGTTACTAAATTTTCTCCTTTTCCTTCTCCTTCTCCTTTTACTTCCTTAGTTTGGTTTGAAATAGGTACGTTATCCGATGATGTCGCACGAACTTTAGAGTTTTCTGACGTTTGTTCAGGAGAGTTGGTATAATCTTTGTATGTTTTTCCGTCTCCTAACAAAATCTCTGGACCTGGAATAGGATTTCTAATTTGTTTTCTAGCTTTTGCTTCTTTAATAAGATCATTTAATTCGCTGACAAAACCATCAGTTCTTGATTTGATAAATCCTTCATAAATTTTAACATTGTTATTAATGTAATCATAATAATTGTTTGCAATTTTTACTTTAATTCGTTTAAATATTTCGTATTTTAATTTTATATATTCTTTCATTAAACTTACATCAGAATCGTAACATTTTATTTCAGCTGAACCTGATTCAAAGTTATTTACATTGTGCTCTATAAGTATATTTTTTTCTTTAATTTTATCAAATTTCTCTTTTAATGATGAAAGATATACATCTTCTTTTTTGGGAGGTAAATTTAGTTTCCTATATTCACTATCTCCAAAATTTACTTGAATATTAATGTCTTGTGGCGTTAATAATTTACTATATTTTATTAAAAAATTGTCTGAAAATTTTGTTTTTTTATATAGCTCAATAACATCTTTTCTTTGTTCATCCGCCGATTTATCTCCATTTGGGTTACAAACACTATCAATCTCACTCAACTCGCTCTTTTCGGCATCTTCTAATAAACCATAGTCAAGGTCAACTTTATTATTGAGATCAAAATAATTGTAAACAGCACGTTTCACGCCATTATCCATGTGCATATTTCTATCCAATTTTTTTAAGGATTCTCCAAAACTTTGCAACAGAGCAATTTTGTAGTATTCATTACTCTTCTTAAAAAAATCATCTTGTTTTGCAGCAAGTTCTTCAAGTATTTTTTTTATTACATTATTTTTATAAGATAATTCAACATTTTTATCGTCTAATTCCTTCTTCTTTAATTCAATAGATTGAAATTTTTCATTCTTTAAATCCTCCAATTCTTTTTTGCGCGCATTTAAAGTTTCCCCATTTTCTTTTAATTCATTTTCTGCATTCAAAATTTCATCAATAGCTGCTTCACCAGCCTTATTTTCTTCAGCTCCATTTTTTAAAACCCATTTACCAGTTTCTTTAACAAATGTATAACCATTCTTCTCAGCCAATGATTTATTTTCTTTTATTTGTGAGTTCAAATTATCTTGCGTTTGGATTGCCTGAGCTATTAATTTTTCTACATTTTCAATTGGTGTATTTAATTCTATCAACTCATCCTTTAGTTTTTTAACGGTAATTCCTAATATTTCTACTTCATTATTTAACGGTTCTAGTTTATTTTCTAATTCTGTTATTTCACTACCCAAAATATCAAGGTCATCTTTAGTTATTTCTGTCGCTTTTTTTTTTTTTTTAATAAATTTCTCTATTTCTATTTTAACTTTTTCAATTTCTTTACTAATTTTTTCCGGTGTGTCTTCGGACATTGCATATATGTCCTTAAAATTACCTTTTATCTTTATTTCAAGCTCTTGTTCTAAGTAAAGTTTATATTCATTTAATTTTTTTATTTCAGAATCAATTTTAGATGGGTCAACCGTCTCATCTATTATTTTAATAATAAACTTAATCATATTATCATGAACCTCATCTATTGCCTTTTTATTTGATTCAATAAAATCATTTATTATTTCCTCTTTTTTAATTTCTTCTGGTGACACCAAAGGAGAAGTTACTAATTTTTCTTCATATGTTGTTTGTTTTCTATTATATTCTAATTCCATTTCCATTTGTTCGTCTCTATAATTTTGAGTTAGTTCGTAATGATGTTCGTGCAAATACTGAATTATATCTGGTCGCATTAAAATATCATTTAATATTTGTTGCTTTATTTCAGAAGATTTTTCAGCAAAATTGTATTCTATTTCATTGTTACAAGTTACAACTTTTTCATTTGTGTTAATATTAAAACCAAAACTATCTACAAATGTTATATTTCCATCATTTGAGTAACATATTTTTGAAAAGTTTAACGCTTTTTTAAATAGTTCAAACATTATATCTTCACTTCCTTTTGGAAAAATAGTTTCTTTTATATTTTCTTTTTTAAATAATGATTTACACATTGATTTAAATTCCTCATAATTAAAATTTAAAAATCTTAATGGTAGAACCTTTTTCCAATTAAAAAAATCATCTTTCACTGTTTTTGAAAGATCTAAAATTCTGTCGGCGACTTTTGCAAATTCTCCATTGTATCTAATATTTATAGCACCTAGTCTATTAAATATATACGGGTCTTCTATTGCATATAAATGCAACTCGGCCAATACTTCGCTTGGAGGTTTATACTCATTTACAGTTAAAACATATTCCAATATCGTCGTAATATTAAAAAAATCTATTGCTTTAACTTTTTGAAACGTAAACCCATAGCTGTTGGGCAATGCAATTTCAAACTCACCATGTGCAGGAATCATAACTTTTTGGTTTATCTTTTTCTGTTTTTCAATAATAAAATCATTATTTTTACCATCTAAAAATTCCTTTATTAATGAAATTTCCTCTGGATTTTTCATATCCAAGCCTACGTATGGAACGATTTGTTGAGGATTAGTTGTTTGTTGATTTCCATTTGTGCCTGCATTTTTTGGAAACCAATATTCCCATTTTAAATACTTTGGTAACTTTAATCCACCTGACGTAGCTTTTATTATTGCTGCGTTATTTTTTCTGTTTTCCTCTATTTCTAACACCTTTCCCAAAATACCCAATTCAATTATATTTTCATTAGTAAATTTTGGTTTTTCTTTAGATTCTTCTTTAGATTCTTTTTTTATTTTTCTCTCTTTTATTTCATTTCCTGCATCTACGACTACTTTACCAACGTCTTCTATTCCTTGACCTACCGTTGTTATTACATCCCCCACAACTTCTGTTGGGTCTTTTAATTTTTCCAACACTTTCATTATTCCATCGCCTTCGCTTGTTGCGGGAATTAAAGTGTCTGGCAATTCATGAATACTTCTATAATGCGAATAATATAACTCCTTTAAATATATATCAAATGATGTATATTTTTTTGGGTCCTCTTTTTGTTTATTTTTAAAATCTTGTTCATAATAAGCATAAAATAAATCATATATATTTATGTCTTTAGAATTTGGGTCATTTGGATCATATTTTTTGATTACAGAATCAGCAGTTGTTTTTGCTGGATTGTTTATTAAATAATCAAACAATTCTTGTGGATTAAATAATGCAAATTCTACATCGGTTGTGCCACCTTCTTCTTTTGATGGCACCTTTGCAACATTTAAAATTATAAAACCACTTGCATTTAAGTCAACGTCAGTTTCAACATTTTTATTGAAGTCAAAAACAATAAAGTTACCCTTTAAATTCTCCTCATTTTGTTTGCCGTAAAACTCATAAAATCCTTCCGTTGTTAAATAAGGATTAACTGTTGTTAATAAAATTTTATTTATGTCTGAAAAATCCTGTATTTCCATTAAAACCTTTAAAAAATCCCATTTTTTTAATGATTTAAAAATATTTGAAAACCTATTATTCAAAAACGTTGAAAAAAGACGCAGTTTTTCATCGTCGTTTAATATTGATGAATAATCTAGTTTGAATACATCTATAGTTGGAGTTATAATGTTACTTACACCAACATTCAACAATGGCACTGCCGCTACAAAATACATTATTTTTACGCTAATTTTTGCAGCTTTTGTTATCCACATGTCATTAATTTTTTTAAAATACTTTGAAAGTGATATTCCTATTTCACTGTCAAAAAACATATTTTGAACATCCGTGTGAAATAATTGAATATCATGTACAATATCTGATACAAGCTGCATTTTGTATGTTTCTAATTTTTGACTAACTGCTTCACTTGTCCCATAATACATTTTAATATAAAAATCTATTAAATCAGGCAATGTGCCATTTGGCACATCTATTAATAATTTAGCCCAATTAAGAGGGAATAGTTCATTCAAATTAACTCTATGATAATTGTGTAAAACCCAGTTTTCAAGAACTATAACTGCAGAGGAGAATGTTGCAAAATGCATATTTTGATAAAGAACATTAAAAATCATATATCCGTTAGTAAAAAACGTCACATTTTTCATTGCCAATTTTGGATTCTTCAGGAATTTTTTAAATTTATTTTTATATTCAATAGTGTACCGAATAATTGACAACCTATAATTATTAGGTCTTTTATCTACTGGGTCTGGGTCAATTAATTCAGCAATTTCTTCATTTGTATAAGCTTGTTTTTTATAATCTGCAATTTTTATAATTTGTTGTTCTATTTCAAGTATTTTTTCTTTTTCGGTTTTTTGAATTGGTTTTTTCTTAGCTTCCGCTTCCTTTTTTAATCCAGCAAAATATGCATTTGGTCCAGCAGTTATTGCAAATTTATATATTCCGTCTATAGACATTGTAAAAAACTCTGGAACATATTTTGGTATTAGTGGAAGAGGATTATATTCACTTTCCCACATCTTTAACAAAGGATTATATTCGCTTGACCAAATGTCTCCAACAAAACTTGTAAAAACATTGTTGCTTATATTATTTCCTGGCAAAGAAATCCAATTAAAAAAAATACTGGCTCCTTGAATTGTTGACGTACTAAGGAATCTAGTTAATTCGTGAAATGTTCTTGAATTTGTTCCAAGTTTAAAAGCTGTTTCAAATATAATCATTTTGTCAATATCTTCATATCTTGCTAGAAGTTCATTTGTGGTATTTATATAAGTAAATACATTTGAGGCTAACGATAATGAAGACAAAATAAATTGACCATTTGGACTTTGTGCATAAGACGTTGCAAATTCAAGCCATGTTGTATTTATTATATCTGTCTTGTTGGGGTTCAATATATCTTTCTCTTTTATTCTGTCATAAATATACTTAAAAAACTTATGATATGCATCAGCTTCTTCCAATTCTGTAGTTGAAGTACCACTAAATATGTCAATTAACATTTTATTAATAGTGTTTGTATCTGTAACACCTTCAGCGGTTTTAGAATAAGCAAGCATATCATTATATAATTTTGTAAGATTTCCTACATCAGAAATAGAAAAAAATCCTGCATAATGAAATAAATCCAAAAATCCGTGAAAATATAAATTTGCACCACCAATGTAAGAAAACATTTTCTCTCCCAAAAAAACCCAATTTATTACACCTGTTCCAGTTAGTGACGCTTCTGCTGCTGCTGTTGTTGCTGCTGTTGCTGCTGTTGTTGCTGCTGTTGTTGCTGCTGCTGTTGCTGCTGTTGTTGCTGTTGTTGTTGCTGCAGTTGCTGCTGTTGTTGCTGCTGTTGCTGCTGTTGTTGCTGCTGTTGTTGCTGTTGCTGCTGTTGTTGCTGCTGTTGTTGTTGCTGCTGTTGTTGCTGCTGTTATACCAATCTTTGAAACAATTAATTGTAAAATAGAAATCCAAGTTAATGGTGAACCTATTGAAGAAACTACCAAAATATTGAATCCTACGCCAATTAAAACTGGTGTTAGATAAACAAAAACTGGGCTACTTGTTACTTTATACAGCATCTGCAAATAAGTTCCCTCTTGTTTTTCCATTTGCTTTTTAAGATATCTTTCCTTGTATATTTCAATGTTTTTGTGTAATACTGCAAACCGGTTAGCCATTTGTTGTTTTTCCTTATATGGATTAAAAGTAGCTGGCTCTTTTATGGATTTCAAAATATCCTTTTGTAACTGAGAAATATTCTTTTTTCTATCATCAGCCCCAGCCCCCACGCTCGCAAGCCCTGACGTTAAATTACTATTCAATAATATTATTTTATTGTCTTCTAACACGTCTTCCATTGTAATTGTTTTTTCGTATTTAAGAACTTTAATATCGTATATTTCTTTTTTTGTATTATACTTTTCTATTATATTTTCAGATTCTTTGTAAGCATTTGCTAAGTTTTCTTTGTATTTGTAATAGTCACTAAAATTATATTTATTTATACCTTGTGCATCTCTATCTGCATATATTATCGGTGCAGCTTGATTTACTTTTTGAAATGATGACATTTATAATTATTATATAATATTAGTATATTTTTTATTTTAAACTTGAACTGCTTAAAATATATAACAATAATTTAGAAAACTATTACATAAATAAAAAATATACTAATATTATATAATAATTATAAATGTCATCAGAAAAAGTTACTAAAACTGGTACAAATGCTGATACAAATAAACTATCATGTAACAGTAAAATTTTTGATAAACTGAATAATTATGCAGCAACAGATTCTAACATTAGACCAGAAGTTGTTGAAGCAAATGTTTTGTATAACAATGGAAAATTTTATTATTCTAGCGGTGAAAGTGTAGGAGCTCTTGTTAGTTATTCTTGTGCTGCAGTTTTATTAAATACCATTTTAAGAAAATTACCAGAAGATCAAGGTGAGTTAAAATTAAACGTAAACACTATCATGAATTCATTGTTGCAAGTTGTTCAAAGTCTTCAACAAAAAGTTGGTTCAAGCAAATCAAGCGATAAGGATGACAATGAAAAAGATTGGGATAAAATTTGCACTAAAATAAAACCATTAGTATTTAAAAAGGGTGGAAGTGATTGTTTATTTTATAACGACGTTGCTGGACTTCAAAAAGAGAAAAAAATTATTGACTCTTCTCTCGTTTATCCTCTTATTTACCCTAATTTGTATCCAAAAACCTCCAAGGGTATTTTAATTTATGGTCCTCCAGGAACAGGTAAAACTTATTTAGTTAAAGCGGCTGTTAATGAACTTCAAAAAAAAGATGATAGTGTAGGTGTTCTATTCTTTGCTCCATCCCCGGGTGATCTAAAAGGCAAATATGTTGGTGAAACTGAAAAACGCATTGAGGAAGCATTTAGATGCGCAAGCGACGCTGCATGCACGTATCAATCTGACTGTCCAGGAAAGAAAAAATACATTTCAATCATCTTTATGGATGAAATGGATGCCATTGCACCGGATAGAGATAAAGATACAACTGGTCTTGCAGTTAATTCAGTAAATACATTATTGCAAATGATGGACGGTATTAAATCATTTCCAAATGTTGCAGTTGTGGCCGCCACAAACTATCCATGGAATTTAGATACCGCTATTCTAAGACGTTTTGACACGCAATTGCTAATTAATATTCCAAATCAATACGATTTGAAAGAACTTTTTAACATTGAAATGAATAAGTTTATAGATTTAGAATCTGATAAATCAAACTTTAGTTATTGCGATTCCAAAGGAAAAAAGAAGGATGAATCATCTAATCTATCTTGCGAATTGGAATGCGAATCTAAACCTATTGTTGAAAAACACAGAAACTATCCTTATTCAGAATATGAAATAGATTATTTTTTAAATAATAAAGTTGGTGGTTTGATTGACGGTATTATATTTCAACTTGAAAATGCGAAATTTTCTAATTCTGATTTAAATCGTTTAATTAAAGCTGCCGCGACAAATGCTGGAGAGCTTGCAGTAAATCAGAGTTTATTTTATTCACCAAAACTTTTGGGTGATTTTGAACACGATAAATACGTATCATCTTTAACTGGTTTGAGAATTTCTCATGAAATTCAAACTCCTGGAGCAGCAAAAGGGAAAAAAGTGGTAAATTTGGTTAAAATTGCACAATTATCCATTGATATATTGCAGGCTTTTGTAAGTAACCAACTCCCTAAAAATGTAATACAATTAAATCCTCCTGATTTTGTTAGAATTAAATATAATGGTTATTATTACTATAATTCAAAATGTTTATTATATAAAAATGCTGATTCAATAGTGCAACATTATTCTATTAAAGATATATACATTAAAGGTCATCCTGCTACTGTTGGGTTTTCTTTTGACGACTGGAGAAGAAATGTAACTGGTGCTGACAATTATTTTACAAACATATTAGGAACCTCGCAAGCAGAATTGGCAAAAGAAGACACAAGCATTAAAAAGGGAGACATAGATATGATTATTGCATTTGATTTTACGTTTAAACAAAATAAAAATTACTCAAACAAACAAACCTTGTTGCCAGTATATAGAGATTTAATTAACTGCGTATTTCAACCAATTTATAACAAATTTGGCGAAATTAAAAAGAATATTGAAATGTCGGAAAAAATTGGAAAAGATGTTAGAGGCCCAACTGGAGAAATAGATACTGGAATTTCTCAAGAATACTCGCAAGGAATCAAAGAACTGCCTGAAGAAAAGCAAAAAACGTCGGAAGAAAAACGCAGACAGGAACGGGATGAAAAATTAAAACTCATAAATGATGAATCTGTAGGAAAAATTAATCAACAGAGAGAAGTAGTAGAAAGAAAAAATAAAGAGGTAAAAGCTGAAGTAAAAAATAAAAAAGACGCAGTTTTAAAAGAACTTAAAACTACTACTGGAGTGGTGCAAGGCGGTGGCGCAAAATTAAATTTTACAGACGTTGAACTCCAAAATATTAAAGATGGTGTTTTTTTCAATGAAGAATCTGGAGTTGTAAGATTATCAGATAGTGCTATAAAAATAATGAGTGGCCCTGGGTTTATTAATGATTGGTATATAAATTTAAATAATAAGTTTTCTTCAATTAACGAACACAATCTTGATTTTTATAATTTTTTGCTTTTGAACAAGGTTTTAACAGAATTTAAATCGGAGTTTATTCCTCCCATTGACCCCAACCTTATTGCGGGATCATTGTTTTCTTTACAAAATATAGACGATTTGTTAAATAATGCATTTAGCGAATACAACGACCTAATACAAGCAGAACTGTCATTAAAAAATGAACTTAAAGATGATGTTTGCAAAGGTGCTATAACAATTAAGGACAATTTTAAAGATATGTTGAATGATGCGCGTTCCAATTCTCAATGCAATCAAAATCAAGTAACTGAAAAAGAAAGCGAGTATGAAGCCCTGAAAATTGACAAAGCTGAAACATATGCAAAATATATAAAACTACAAACAATTAAGGATGAAATGAATAGAGAACCTTTACCTGAAAAAGAGACAATCAGAAAAACAATTAATAATTATTTAACAATGATAAATTATGAAGGAAAAATAAACGAAGCAATCTCTAAAATAGACGACCTTGAATTTAAAAGTTATTCTATTATTAATGGAGAATCAGTTTCAATTTATTATTATAAAATTAATAAAGACGATGATTATGGCACATTTAGGGTCACCGTCGCTCAATACAAAAAGTTTGTAACAAACTTTCATATTTACAATAACATAGTTTTGTGTCCATCTGAGTTTGATTCAAAATTCATAGATATTTCTGAAGATTTATTTGAGGTTCTTTTTAAAGACGTTTTTTCAGATATTAAAGTAACTACAACAGATGTTGAAGAATTGAAAAAAATTTGGACTCCAAACTCATTGGAAACTAGATTGACTCAATTATATATTAATGATACAATTAGAATGCATAATTTAAAGTTAGACTTGTTAGATACAAAAAGCAAAGAAAATATAACAAATATAACATGGGACAAAGAAATAATTGATGCTTATTTATATGGATATTTATTAACATTGTTAAGTTTTGAACCACTTATAGTAAATTTGTCTAATATATCAATTCAACTAATAAATGACAATTATAATCTTGCAAATAACAATATGGGAAGATTTTTGGGAAAGTCTGATCCAATTATGCCTTCTCAAGAGAACAATATACTAGATGAGAAAAATCTTGCGGAGTTGGCCAAAAATAAAAACCCACCTTCCATTCAAGAAAAAGAAACAAAAGTAGCAGAACAAAAAATAAAACGCACAGAAGAGAGTTCTGCAGTTAAAGTCGCAAATGATGCAATCTTGAGAGGCGAAGAAGAAGCGCAGAAACAGGGTCTTGAAGTTGCTGAGAAAGCTGCGACAAGAAAAGCAGAGGAAGAGTTGGGAAAAAGACAAAGTCTTTTTGTCAGATTTTATAATATTGCTGAAATATATTTTGACACACTATCCGGAGATTTGGCCGAAGAAGACGACATGAGTGGTGGTGGTAAAGGAAAAACGTTAAAAAATAGAAGACAACACACCCACTTATCTTCTTCTTTTAGAAAGCACAAAAAACACTCAGAGTCTAAAGCGCGTTCATTTAAAAGTAAAAAAATCGTTCATAAAATGCGAACGCAGACTTTGCGAAACCGAACCAAATATATTGGTGGAGCAAAAATGTCTGAAGACTTGGAAAAATTTATTGAATGGTGTGTTAAAAACGAACAAAAAATTGATAGCTCTGCATTAGCTGCCGGAGAACTTGGACCAATTGCCGGAAAAACTGTTTTTGTAAAAACTGTATTTAGATACGAAGAATTAGTAAAACAGAGAAAACATGGAGTTATAAGCGATATATGGAATTCTGTCGATTTTGGTTGGGAAGATTGGTTTACAGGCAAGAAAAAAACTCCTAAACAAAAAGCAAATGAAATTATACAAGAAATAAAATCAAAAAATCAATTGCTTCCACTAATATTTAATAACATTCAATCAATTGGAACATTAACAAATAATGCCGACAATAAAATAACTGACGATGATTTATTATTCAAAGAACCTAAAAATTTAAAACTTAAATGGCAACCAATACAATTAGACGATGGCTTTTGGAACGGTAATTTTGGTCAATTGGCTAGCACCCTTCTTGGAATTCGTTCAAAAAAGGGGGGAATTTTATGGAACAATGTTACAGGCGTAATTACCGCTATTATTACAGGAGCCATGGCGGGTGGGCTAACTGGCGCGCTGGTGGCAGTTGCTATCATAACTGTGGCAAATACAATTAACTGGCTCACGCAGAATCCTAATGTTAAAGATGAAGATGTTATATTATATATGATATCACAAGCTTTGTTTACTATATTAACAGATATAAGATACATTGAATGTCAAAATTTTACTGAACCGGGAGGTGCAAATGTTGCTATTTTGTATGAAATTGCTGAAAGAGCTAAACAAATAAGTGAAGTCTGGTCAAATTCACAAATCGGAGCTACAGTTCCATATAAAGACCCTTCTCAAACCAGCGCAAGTGAATCCAATGAAGTTGAATTATATACAGCTGCTGCAAAAACAGTATTAAATAAAGACATTAAAAATAAATTAGTAAACTTAAATATACCAATGCAATCTTTTTATTACGCAATGAACATTGTTAAATCAACTTATAATAAAGAAACTGGTCCATTGTTAACGCAATACTACGAAAATAGAGATTTGTTTATGGAAAATTATAAAAAGAGAGAACAGAAGCAAGCCAAATAAACAATAAACTTAAAAATTTGAAAAATTATAATAGAGATTATAAACAAATAATATTTTAAAAAAATAAAATATTATTAACATACATATAACTATGTCTTTATCAGATATAACAAAACAGCTATTAAAAGCATATAATGAAAAATTTGACAAAAATGAAAATGCTGATGAAAAAATGCGAGAATCAAAAAGGTTTGACGAAAAATATTTAGCTGAAAAATACAATGAACTTTTATTATGTTGCGAACAACAAAATTTAAATCTAAATAAATACGATGAAAATAGTGATGACGAAGATTACGATCCTGTTAAAATGTATAATAATCAAACAATAAAACCACGCTTAATTGACAATAGCAAAGACGTATGCAACACTATATGTAAAATGAATTATGTAGAAGATAAATCTTTTGTAAACAAAATGATGACTTATAGAGTTGCAGAAATTCAGAAAAAACTTATGTTTATAAAATTCAACATTGAAATATACAAGTATATTATTACGGGGATACTTAACCTACAATATAAAAAAGACGCTAAAATTATTACGTCTCCTAACATAGATGAAGAATTGAAACGTTTGCTAGAAATAAAAGCCAATATTAAAAAATATTTAGAAGAAAATCTTATCCTAATTGAAAGATACGTGCTGAATACAACTATATGCAAATACTTATTTTTAAAAGACCGATACAACAAATTGGTAGTAGGAGATACAAATATTAAATTATTATAAATCAAATTAAAATATAGTAAACATATAATAGAACAATGATTTCAAATAAACTATCTCAATTAGAACCAGCTTTAAATGATACTTTAAATATTACTGACTTAATAATTCAAAATAAGAATTTTAGCTCTCAAAAAATAGAAGACAATCTTACAAGCAGAAATATAGATGAAGATGGTTCAAGTATTTCTGGCTCTTCTAGCATGTCATTTAATTATATAAGCGATGATTTCTATGAAAATGTTTTTAAAATACACGAAGATGCCTACGACATATTTAAAAAACTACTATTGTGCTGCACAAATTATTCTAGTTCAGAAGACCAAGAAGATATAGATGTACTTATAAATGAAATCAACAAAGAAATATTCAATTTTAATAAAGAAATTCAAGAAATTAGAATTAAAAAAACTATTCATCTAGCTAACTTTCCAACTGAAGTTATTGATGAAACTGGAAATAAAAAAATATATGAGTTTTCATCTGAAGACGCTAAACTTATAGATAGAATCAATAGTTTTTTAGATAAATATAAAGAATATAACTCAACCTTCTAATTTATAAGAACAATCCACCGCGTCCACGCTTTTGGGTTTTTGAAGATTTTACTTTATATTTATTAATAAGTTTTTCCCGTTTAGTCAATGTTTTTGTGTTTTTAATTGTTTTAGATTTTATTTTGGGAGTTGATTGATTCTTAGCTAATTCATCTGCAGGCCTGTAACGTAAAAACCATTCTTCGTATTCTTTGTCTTGTTTCTTTTTGTTTTCTTTCAAGTATTTAAACTTTTCTGCCTTTTCGGCTCTCATCTCTTCCACAGTTTCCTGATGTCCATAACAGCTTATACTGAATCTTCTCAAAAGCCCCTTCTGTTGTAATCTATTTTTCTGTTGCACTTCAAAGAGAAATTGCGCCATGCACACTATTCTCTCTGTATCATAATAATTGCGTTCTGAATATAAAAATGCTAAGTAAAAACTCAACATGGTATCAATTGTTGCTATTTTTACTGGCTGTTTGTCAATGGTTATAATATTATAACTGTGGCACGCAATTGGTTTATAAATAAATGCAATTGTATCTGAACCGATTAAAACTTGATAATGTGGTGCAACTATCTCTCCTATTTCTTTGCGCTTTACAATTTTAGCTTTATATCCTGCGTCTTTTAAACGCTCTTTCAAAATTTCAGCTGTCTTCTTGGGGTCTTCTGATAAAACGTCAAAATCCGGAATTTTTTCCAGACGTTTGTGTAAATGCTTTGGCATATAATGCAAGTAGAGAGAAATGGCATATCCACCAAAAAATACAACACCTTGATTTATAAATGAGTTTCTTGTTATTTCAAATATTTTATCTTCATCTTCTTTGTTTATCATTTCTCTCTGGAAAGGTTCTATTTCATCACAATGTGCAGATTTCAATGGATAATTATTGTTGAGTAGTGTTAAACGCTTTAAAACTTTTTCCCATCTTGAAACATCCCCCGCTGGCCTTGAAAGTTCTAAATACATTGACATTCTCAAGTAATTTGGAGGTGCATATAAAATTCCGTCTATTTTTATTGCTTCTTGTTTTACTGCCTTGTAAATTTCCTTATGCAAAAATGTAATATCTGCAACTGGTATAAAATTCACAAACACTTTGTATGTCCCTTTGTGTTGTCCAGATTTAGCCTCCACTTCTAAAAATCCTGCTTTCACGTATTCATCAGTTAATTCCTTGCTATCATTTAAGGCATTATATGAAAAAAAATCGTAGTCAGGTATTTCCACTTCTGTGTTATAAAATTGATCTGCCTTTGGTAAAATATTATTTATTGCAGTTCCTCCATAGCATATCACTTTTTTTCTGCGTATAAAATTCTCCACAATGTCAATTATCTTCTTTACTTCTGCTGAATTTGCAACAGCTCTTCCAGAACGCTCTTCGGCTTTATCTACAGCACTTCTTAATATTGCTAATTCACATTCTTGAAAGCTCATTGATTTATCACATATGTTTTTCATAAAATAGTCTTATATTATTAAAAGAAAAAATAAAAAAATGATGTATCTTGTTTACTGTAATTTATTTATAATATTATTTGGATTTCCTATTATTTTTCCATTGACATGTGATTTCTTTGCAAAATATTCATTCCAGAATTTTATTGTTTTGTAAAAATCTGTCTTGTCAGCACCTGACCATTTGCTTTTACCGCAGAATTTTTTGTTATTATTTGCACCCATAGTATACCAACTTTTATTGGATTTTCTTAAAATGCATTCACAAATAGCCTTTTTTGAATTCTTTGGATCAACCACGCATTTATGGTTTAAACAATCAGACCACTCATATTTCTTGGGGCATTCTGTAATTCTTTTACCGTCATTAATCTCATTGATGGAAAACGTAGAATAAATACGACAAGTGCCGTTCTTTGTTTTATGTGCCTTTAATTTGCTGCAAGATTTGGTAGCAAAGTTATATCCCTTCTCAATTTTACATTTACATCTTGTTTTTCCAGGCTTGTTTTTTATAGTTTTACAAGGTGCGGATGTGCACAATGCATATCGACTTTTACAAATTGTTAATTTTTTTGTTTGTTTTTTATTCTTTTTTGTGTGGGGCATATTATATTATTGTATTATTTTATTTTTCATAACACAATAATTTTTTTTATTTCATTTGATTTGCTTTGACTCAACCTTTCTCAAAGGTTGATTAGATGTTGAACGCATAATAATCACTCTTAACACTTCTCGTTTCAAATGACAAAGCAGGATTTTGAGGAGGTGGTTCCGGGACATAAACTGGGATGTATCTTAACTTCTCAGGTTTCAAGCAAAAAGCGTATCCACATTTATCAAAGAATGCATTATTTTCTTGCAAATTAACATCATTCTTCTGATACATCATTCCAATCAACTGGCAACCTGTTTCTCTACAAACAATAGCACTTGGATTTGGTGGATCAGAACCAATATCTGGCATTGAAATACTCATATTCTGCTTATTATAGTCCTGCAATTCAATTAAATCAGGTGTATTTTTTACATCAAAATAATGTAATGCGCGCATAAATATAGAATTACTTGTCATGTTAACATATTCGTAAAAATCTTCTGTGTCCATAAAAGAATTGTTTGATTTATCAACAATAACAACTATTTTTCCACCTAATAAATCAAGTAATTTTTTATTGCCAAAGTTTTTACCATTCTCTTCAAAGCTTGAAGCCGGTCCCAAAAAGAATGAGTCGTAACTTTTAAATAAATTAGCCAAATTCTGATACATTTTCTGGTTTGCACTCTTAAATCTAAAGTGAAAAATAATTGGGTCTTGGGGATTTGGTGCGCCACTTGAAGCAAATGCATAATTTGTAACTATATTCATGACGTCTGAAAATGCCACAACATTATAAGTTTCCTTAATATGATTATTATCAACAGTGGATGTAGCAACGACTGGTTGATCATCCATTGAGAATATTTCAAAATCCAAACCACGAACGCCCTGTTTTAAAACGTCTTTTAATGCGCATGTTGAAACATAATCATTCTTGAAAGTGCCTGGACTACAGCAATTGTATGCAGTTTTAATATAATAATCTTTTAAAGTGTAATTGCAATTTGGGTCACTTGAATTTAATGATTTTATTGAACCATTTAATGAAGAAAACAAATTACTCATATTACTGCACTCACGATTCAATAAATTTCTCATATAAAAATAATACAACAATGCCGCAATAATGACAATTATAATCATGCTTAACAACATGTATGCCGCATAGTTCTCCTTAAGATTTGCCATCATATTCATCATTTTATTCTTAGTATCCATTGTCCTACTATATTATAATACTAATTTTAAAATATAATAATATTCAAAAAAGTTAAATATAAATTATTTATATAATATATCTAAAAGATGGCTGGTGGATTAATGCAATTAGTCAGTGAAGGACAACAAAATATCATATTAAACGGCAACCCTTCAAAAACATTTTTCAAAGCAACATACGCTCGCTATACCAATTTCGGTTTACAAAAATTTCGCGTTGATTTTGAAGGTTCAAAAACTCTTCGTTTAGCAGAAGAATCAAATTTTACATTTAAAATACCCAGATATGCTGACCTTTTAATGGATTGTTATTTAAGTGTTGACTTGCCAAATATTTGGAGTCCTATAATGCCCCCAAATACAGACCAAGAATCAGAATTGTATAACAGTGGACAATGGGTGCCATATGAATTTAAATGGATTGATTCAATCGGAGCAATGATGATATCTCGTATTACCATTACATGTGGCAACCAAACTTTGCAAGAGTTTTCTGGGGAATATATTAAACTAATGATTGAACGCGACATGCCCGGACGAAAGGTATTCGGATTTAATGAAATGACTGGAAATATTGAATCATTGAATGACCCAGCAAATGCAGGTTCTCGTGTTAATTCATATCCAAATGCTTATTATAATGCAACTGGTGCTGCACCTTCTATTAATGGAAGAACATTATACATTCCATTAAATTCCTGGTTTACATTTAAATCTCAAATGGCTTTTCCATTAATCTCGTTACAATATAATGAATTACACATTAATATAACATTGAGGCCAATTCAAGAGTTATTTCGCATCCGTGACGTATATGATAGTGCAAATAATTATCCTTATGTGGCGCCTAATTTTAATTTATGGTATATGCAGTTTTATAGATTCTTGCAAACTCCTCCTGATGTTGAACTTGGTCTTAATTCCTATGTAGATAAAAGAACACTTTGGAACGCTGATGTTCATTTGAATTGCACATATTGTTTTCTTTCCAATGAGGAATCTAGATTATTTGCACTCCAAGAGCAAAAATATTTATTTAAACAAGTGAGAGAGCAGATATTTTACAATGTTACTGGTCCAAATAAAGTGCAATTAGATTCAATTGGAATGGTCTCTGGAATGACATTTGTATTCAAAAGAAGTGATGTTAATTTGCGCAATGAGTGGACAAATTATACTAATTGGCCATATAATTATGCTCCATATGATATAGTTCCAGCACCGACTAGTGGGACATATCAGATTACTAGAACAAACCCAGATGGTTCAACAAGCATCGTTGATATTGGACCTGGAGTGAATCCAAATGGTCAATTAACAAAATGGTTTATTACAGGACCTTCTAAAGAAGCAAATATCAACGGAATATTAATTGATATGGGAATATTGTTAGATGGTTCATATAGAGAAAATTTGCAACCTGTTGGAGTTTACAACTACATAGAAAAATGGGTTAGAACCGGTGGATGGGCTTATTCAGGAATTTATTTTTATAGTTATGGAATATCAAACTCGCCAATAGACCTTCAACCATATGGAGCAATTAATATGAGCAGATTTACTACAATTGAGTTGGAGTTTAATACAATTATTCCAACATTGGACCCATACGCGCAATCATTAGCTATTTGCGACCCACAAACTGGTAATATAATTGGAATTAATAAACCAACATGGCGAATTTATGATTATAATTTTAATTTGTATACCTTTGAAGAAAGATATAACGTTGTTAATTTTGTGGGTGGTAATTGTGGGCTTATGTATGCAACATAATTTACCGTTTAGTTATTTCTATTCCTATTCCTATTTCGGCTTCTTATTGTGTTTGTTTGATTTTCTAAAACAAATTCTTTGAAATCGCTTCGCAAATCTGACTCAACTTTCTTTACTTTTTCATAGAATATTTTATTCATCCACTTTATTTGATCTTTCAAATCTTCAATAATAATATTAGCATTACGTAGCTCATTTGCAAGCTTATTGTTTTTATCTTCTATCATATTTATATCTGACTCAACTACTGATTGAAATTGATCATAATCTTCCCGCATATTGCTGTTCAAGCATTCTATTGTTTGATTTATCAATAATTGGAAATTTTCTACTGGAAATGTAGACGTAGACAAGTTCACGTCCAATCTAGTTTTATAACAACTATCAATAAAGTTATCATAAAACACTCTAACGTTAATTGACGTGTTTGCATCAAACACAATACATAAATCATAATAACCCCAATTTACTAAACAATTATTAAAATTTATGAATGTAGGATTCTCTATAAACACTGTATTGAAAATAACAATGTAAATATATTGATACTCAAACGTATTCCATGTTTTTACAATTTGTTCAATTCTATCAATTATGCCAAACTTGAATGTTATTTCAAACATATTTCTAATATATTCGGGTGAAATGTACTCATTATGTTTTAACTGAATAATAATGCTTTTCAAACAATTAACTTCCTCTAAATAGGGCAATTGAACCATTGTGCTTTGGTTAAAATAATTTTGCAATGAATCACGAATTGACGTCATTTTAAATGTGGGTTAGAATATAGTTTCATTCAAAAAAATGTAATTTATTTTATTCAATTTTTTTATTTATATAATATATATGAAAAACAAAAATTACATTAAATATTTAAAATACTTTTCAATATTATTAATTATTATTTTTTTTCTCATTATTACGTATGCATATAATTCCGGTTCTTGTCAGCTTGAAAAAAAATATGAATGCAATAAAAAATTCTGTCTTTACAAGGAATTTCCAATACAGTTGTCAAATAATGTGATGAATGAAATTCAAACAATGTTACTAAATAAATATATTCAAAAACGCGTTGAAATAACATCTTTTACTGAAAATATTGCAAATTGCGCGCTTCCAAATAAATCCGGTGTTACAATACCAACTAATCAAATAGTTAAAAATTCTGAAAGTATTATAACATTTTATCAAACTGAATTACGTAATAAGATTTCGGACCTTCTTGGGTTTAATGTATATCCAACCGATTTATCATTCCCAACGTCTTGTGTTTTATTGATTTACGAAAAGGAAGGAGACTGGATAAACTGGCACTACGATTACAATTATTATGATGGCAGGTTTTTCACTGTTTTGATTCCAATTACTACCAACCTTACATGCACTAAGTTTGAATTCATAAATAAAAAAAATGAGGTGGTAAGTCTGGATTTAAATAAAAATGGTATTTGTTTTGAAGGAAATTATTTATATCACAGAGCATCCAAGCTGTGTGCAAATCAACGCCGAGTAATATTATCGTGTCAGTTCGTCACAGACAACAAAATGAGCTTAATTAATCAGTTACGCATTAAGCTTAAGGATTTTGCTTACATAGGCGCATTGAAATAGGTAATAAAATAAGAATATATTATTTTGGTTTTATATTCTCAGTAAGGGCGGAAATTTCGAATAAAAAGGGGGCAAAAGTGTTTCCAAAATCAAAAAATGGACAAAAATAAATGTCCAATTTTCAAAAGCGCCGATATTTTATGAAAAAGGGGTCAAAATTCCGCCGTTCTGAGCATAATGGTCTAAAAAATATTTTGAAGTCGGAAAAATTTGTTACGCTAATTTTTATATATATTTTGGCGAAAAATATTTAGGGATTTTTTCTGTCACTAAATTAGTGACGGAATGGTGACAAATTTATCCTTAAAATCCCCTAATTTTGAATGCAAATATTGTGACTATAATACGTGTAATAAAAAGGATTTCAGTAAACATATTAACACCATAAAACACAAAAAAAGGGTTTTCGTGACGGGTGGTGACGTTTTGGTGACAGATTTGTCCCAAAAATCCCAATTTACGTGCGAAAAATGTTTAAAAACTTATAAATCTAGAAACGGATTATGGTCACATAAGAAAAAATGTGAAAACGCGGTGTTTGAAGAATCCGAACAACCCTCAAATAATTTAATAATTGTTGAGCTACTTAAACAAAACAAGGAATTCAAAGACCTCATTATTGAGCAGAATAAACAGATAATGGAACTTGCAAAGGAGAAAAATACTGTTATAAATAATACAACTAATAACAGTAATACAAATAATAATCAGTTCAATTTGCAATTCTTTTTGAATGAACAGTGCAAAGATGCACTTAATTTAGTTGACTTTGTTAATCAAATCAAACTAAAATTATCCGATTTGGATATGATTGGTCGTGTTGGTTATGTGGAGGGAATGAGTAAAATATTCTTGAGAAACTTGCATGAACTTGATGTGTTTAAAAGACCAATTCATTGCAGTGACTTGAAGAGAGAAACCTTATACGTGAAAGACAAGGACGCTTGGGAAAAGGAAAACGGCGAAAATATTAAAATAAAACAAGCCATAAAAGGCATTGAAAACAAAAACATCAAACAAATACCAATTTGGGTAAAAGAAAATCCAGCGTCTGAAGATTATGAAACCAAGAAGCACATGGAATATCAAAATATATTATTAGAAGCTATGGGAGGTTCAACCTCAGAGGATGATAATAAAAAGTGCAATAAAATAATTCGCAATATTGCAAAGGAAGTCGTAATTGATAAGAAATAAATATTTTATTTTATTTATAATATATATAAATGAAATATAAAAAAACACAAAAAAAAACAAGAAAAACTAGAAAAAATAAAAGAACAAAAAAAGGAGGAAGTGTAAGTGAAATTAGTAATTCTGAATGGAATTATAAAAAAGTCTGCGATCCTCCAAAAAAAATTTGTGATAAAAGCAAAATAAACTTTGCATTATGTGTTGAAGATGAAGTTGATTGCGATAATCCAAATTATGATTATCAATTTAATCCAAGAAAAAGTAAAATAGAAGTAAACACATTTAATGTAGAAAGATTTAAAGTAGTTCCTAACGAAGATTTAACTGAAACCAATAAAGAAGAAATTAGCCGAGATGTTTTAAAACAAGAATTTACAGGTCGGTTTAAAAGTTATGTTCCAGAATTCTCACCAACATCGTGTTATATTCAGAAAAAAAATTACATTAGTCAAGAATATCCCAAATTAGGAGAAGCTAATACAATTCAAAACGAATTTTCAATTATAACTCAAAATGCTCTTGGATTATATTTTGGTAAACCAGAAGAAGAATTAGATGAAAGTAATCCAACAGATTTAAAAAATAAAGCAATTTTAAATATAATGCGTTTAAGAACTGCATATTTTCGCAGATTTTTATTAGAAAGTGAATACCCAGATTTTTTGTGTTTTCAAGAGATGACTCCAGAATTTTTGAAGTTTTTGTATTTAGAATCTGATTCAATGAGAGAAAAATATAAATATGTTTATCCAGATTCAAACAATTTTGATGAATTAATGACGAGAAAAGCGGATGCAATTACAATGCTTATTTCTAAGTATCCTGCTATAAAACACACAACTTATATGCTTCAAGGTAACTCTAGTTATTATAATTCACTGGGTGTAACAGAGTTTAAAAATTTAGTTATTTTTAACGTATATTTACAAGCAGGTTCAAAATTCTCTCCTGGTTTGAAATATAATTGGGAGAATTATTCAAGATGTAGACGTCAGCAACTAATATTTATTAAATCTCTTATAGATTCATATGGAAATGACAGGGCAGTAATTGTATTAGGAGATTTTAATTTTGAATTAAATTCTATTCATTATGACAGAACCCCAGATGATACGGAAAATTGGTCAGAATTAACATTTTTAAAAGCATTGAATTTAAGAGATTCGTTTAAGACATTTCATCCAACTGAACCTGGATTAACAGAGAATACAGAAATTAACACTTTAAGATTTCTTGGAAAATTGGAGCATAAATCATTACGTTATGATGGTATATTTTTTAATGAAAATTTATATCCTATAACTAGCAATGTTATAAATAATGTGCCATTAAAAATAAATGAAGAAAATAAAACATCGTTAGATATTCCATTTGACCCTGAACAAATAAATAAGGATTATAAATTAGCGCTTGTTTTTAAACCAGGTGATTCTATAAATGAAACGTTAGAAAGATATAAGTCGGAACATGATTTGAACACCGGTTATGAATTATTTGTTTCAGATCATTTTGGTGTAATGACTAAATTCAGATTTAATGATGTTGCTGCAGGAGGAAAAAAGAGAAGCACAAAGCGAAGAAGGTATAAAAGAAAACAAAAAACTAGGCGAATATAATCAACGATTTATAGTGCCTTTTTTTCGGCGCACCTTTCTTTTTTTAGTTTTGCTTGATTTATCGTTTCGCTTTCGCTTTCTTCCACCTCTATTGTAGTTTTCACTAGTAAAATATGCAGTTGAATGTAAATGCAATTCAGTGTTAAGCAAGCCATACAAAGTATCAAACGACATTGCGCGTTTAGACTCGGGAATACTTGGGGCATTTATTATCCCAGCCTGTTCAAAAACCAAAAATATATAGCGATGGATTCCGCTTCCTGGTGGTGGAGCTGGGCCTTTATAATTAAACACCTGATTTCCATTTGAAATGGAGTTGCCTGGTATATTGATTACAACCCAATGCAAATAGTTACCAACAACTGCATCCGGGTCATACATGATTAGTGTATAAAATTTGTTGGGATTTGTGTTGTATTCTACTGTAGGTTCCAAACGAGCTTGGAATGGTGTTAAATTAGTTCCGTTAATTATTTCCTTATTATTGTATAGAAACTTCATAATATACAATAATATATTTATTTTTCCTACTTAAAGAAACGCGTTGGCAGCCAACGGTCCATCATCAACAAACTCTCCACTTAACGTTGGTCTTTTGGGATAATTTGGCATAAATGATTGCGCTGCAGGACTATAACGTTTATCAAATAATTCTTTCTGCGCGTCAAATGTTTCTCTCCAAGTATCTACACCTTTAAAATAACCAGGTGGAGGAGTATCTGGTTTATTAATCAATTTAGCATGAGTGCCAATATCTGTTGTCAAAACAGAATAAGTAGGCGTTTGCTCTGTGGTCAATTTTCCTGCATCGTTTTGACCGCGGTAATCAGCTAATTGGTTGTTTTCAGGTGCAAATTGTATTGTATGTGGATTGCAACCAAAACAATCAATATCTGAACTACATTGTTCTCCAGTTAATGAGCATCTATTATTAGGACCACACATATTTTGACAAGTTGTTGTTGTTGTTAAAGGTAAATCAACAGAATGATTTGTTGAAGGTGAACCGTTGTCAATAATGGGTCCTAATGAAGTAAATTGCTCAACAATATATCCATTTTTTATTAAATAGTCTCCCCAGTTAAAAATATAAATAGTTAAAAATATAAGAATAAATGACCAAATGATTAAATATACTTTGCTCATTATATATTTTGGTTAGATAAAAACATTTTTAGCAATTTAATCAATAAAATATTATATCGTTTTATTATAGTTATGTCAGATACATCAGCTATAGATGAAAAAAAAAATATAAGTGAAAAACCAAAAAATGAGATGTTATCTTTTTCTCTCAATGTTTTTAATCAGCTAATCACTTTGGGAGTTATCGTATTAATAGGTTCGTTGTTTTTATACACAGGAAAAGTCGCGCAAACTAATATTCTTCCAACGTGTTTAGCGTATGCGCCTTACACTGATATTATGCCTCCTATAAAAGAATTACCTGTAGATATTAATGTTGTAAAAATGGAGAAAGGTGTTTGGTCAACTAAATTGAAATTTCCATTAGAGGAGAATTTTAAAACAATTGAGAAGACTCTAGGCACATTAAAAGATATGATAAATGGTCCTAAAACCAATGTTTATAAAATGTATGTTGGAACCACTTTGCAAGAGGTTATTGCGTGTAATTTTAATATTATTAACGTTATTGGCAATTTCATAAATTCATTTCTCCCTGAAACTTTAATTGTTATTTTTGGGCCATTATTTTCATTTTTTACATATATTCTTACTGGGTTAATAGACACATTCTATTTGATGTTTTTATGGTTTTATAACATCCATCTATTATTTAGTGAAAAAACTGAAACACCCAACTCAACAATTTGGAAAGATGGAGATATGTGGGGTATTTTGACATGGTATTGGGCTATATTCTATATATTCTTGTTTATTATAACATTCTTTTTGATCGGAATGGGACTTATCATACCTATTTTGTCATTCTTGATATCCACATTTTGCATATGCTTTCCATTATTTATGAAATCAAAGAATGCGGAAACCGGTAAATCTTATGGAGTGTTTGAAACCATTAAAAATGTATTAAAATTCAAGATGAGCATAATCATGATTCTTATGTCATTGAATATTATTATAAGCGCAAATAAAATGTTTGGAGGATACACGGCATTTGTATCTATCGTTGCATGTGTATTATTATACTTTTTTACAAGTATTTATCAACCTTATACTCCAAAGGGAATTGACCATTCCACATTTGGGCTAGGTAATTATATTCAAACCGAGAAGGTGTGTATTCCAACTGCAGAGGCAAAAGCAGAACCCAGTTTATTTGAAAAAATAGAGAAATTATTTGGTGGTTCAAAAAAGCGAAAAAAATAAAAATTTGTCTTTTGAATATAATATAATATAAAAACCTCTTATATTATATTTAAATAGGGTTTATCATGAAAAATAAGAAAAACGGGAATAAAAATAATGTGTTACCGTTTGTTAGTATATGCACTCCCACGTTTAATAGACGACCATTTTATAGTGTAATTATAAAGTGTTTTGAAAACCAGACATACCCAAAGGATAGAATGGAATGGATTATTATTGACGATGGAACTGATAAAATTGAAGACCTTGTCAAGGACATTCCTCAAGTTAGATATTTTAAATACGACACCAAAATGAATCTAGGTAAAAAAAGAAATTTAATGCACGAAAAGGCAAAAGGAGATATAATTGTTTATATGGATGATGACGACTATTATCCTCCAGATAGAGTATCACATGCAGTAGAAGTGTTGCAAAAAAATCCTCAAGCTCTTTGTGCAGGTTCTAGTGAAATGTATATTTATTTTAAACACATTCAAAAGATGTATAAGTTTGGACCATATGGACCAAATCACTCCACTGCAGCAACTTTTGCATTTCGCAAGGAACTGTTAAAACAAACGCGTTACGATGATAATGCAGCTCTTGCTGAGGAAAAATCGTTTCTAAAAGATTATACGATACCGTTTGTTCAACTGGATTCCATGAAATCTATCTTGGTTTTCTCTCATGTTCATAATTCTTTTGATAAGAAAACAATGTTGGAAAATCCAAATCCATACACCAATCTTTCAGAAAAAACAGTTGACGATTTTGTTAAGGAGCCAGATGTTAAGGAGTTTTTTATGAATTCAATTGATGTAATGCTTGCTAGTTATGAACCAGGAAGACCGGAACATAAACCGGAGGTTCTACGACAAATAGAAGAGCTTAAAAAGAAACGTGCAGAAGCTATTGAAAATCATCAAAAAATTATGCAACAACAACAAAGAACTATAATAAATTCAACACCAATAGAAATAGCTTCTGCATACGAAAAAAAATTATCAGAGCAAACACAAATATTACATTCATTAATTCAAGAGAATCAACAACTAACAACAAAGGTTACTTATTTAGAAAAAAAAATAAATGAGATAATCCAAAAATCAATTAAACAGATGACACAAAATGGTAATCTGTAAGTTTAATTTGATTTTCTTTATACTCCCGAAAAAAAATTGATTTAGAGTTAAACCCAAAGTTTAAAGTATCTCAGTAAATTCCAGAAGCAATGAGCCGCAATTATGATTACAAGAATTACAATAATGACTTTGATGACGACAACATCTCTGTCAATTCAAGGTCAAACAGACAAAAGGTTAATAAAGTAATGACAGAGACGATAGATGACAAGCTCTGTTTCAAGACCAAACGTTACGATTCCAACGCATACAAAATGAAGCCAGTCATCTTGTTTGGGTCTGGTGACACCGGGTCCACAATTCGGAATGCAGTAACTGGCGAGAAGTATTACGGACATCGCGTCGGTTCAAGGCATGAGGACCTATACTTCAAGGTGCGTGTTTGCACTGGAGAATTTATTGAACCGGTGACTCTATTCTATGATTCTATTGAACAATACGAGCGTCATCAGTACTGCGTGACGGACAATACATGCAAGGCAAAGTTTGCAGCGAAGCAGCGAAGTGCAATGGCTGATGAAGGGTTAAAAATTGTAGAACGTCGTCGCGTTGCAGCAATAATTAATTAACACAAAAAATATGCAAAAAAACTAGCCAAAAATAGCCAAAAAAAATAGTTATACACTAATGATAAAATAACAATATAAAATTTTTTCATGAATAATAAATACGATGAAGTTTATCTTATTTATTTTTTATCTTTTGACAAGAAGCTTACCTAAAATGTTAAATGAACGTAACTATAATAAAAGAATCCCAGATTTATTTAGCGGATATGATCAAAGATATTTAATCAATAGAACTACTACTGAAATATACAATCGTTATAATGGAACAATTATAAATATTCACGCAATTAATGAAGAAGATACAGAACAAATTTATAATTTCAAAAAAATGTTTGCACAATTAGCGCTTTTAAATTACCTAAAACGTCAAGACGAATCAGAGATAAATAAATTAAAAGCAATAGAAAATCCATTGGAGTTTAAACCAAACATATTGGGAGGTGGGTTATTCAAAGATTGGAATTTTACACTTTTTCTCATGTAAAATTACACCGACTAAAAATAAAAACAAAAAACCGAATTATTCACCATCAGACAATTCAGTCTCAGCGGCTTCTTCTCCATCTTCGGCGTTAATTTTTGTATATTTTTCCAGATATCTGTAAATACGATTTATATCCAATTTGTTAATTTCATAATTTTCAAACAACAATGTAATATCATTATCGTGATATTTATTTTTCAATTCTAAAAAGAACGCAAACAAATCTTTTTTATCCATTCCGAGTTGTTGACATAAATTCTGAATAAAAATAGAGTTGTTATATTCAGTTGAATATTTTGTTAATACTTTTGTAAATCTAATCTCTAAAGGTTTGTACTTTGGTTTCTTTTTAAAAGAATCATGATACAATTTGTTATTCTTAAATGTTTTGATGAGAGAACTCATTTCATTGAATTGCCATATTTGCTTTTGAAATGTTATGCGGTCAATATAATCAGCAAAGCACATGTTATTTAACAAATTCAAGTAAACCGGGATTGATTCATTGGGTTTCATTTTTCCTAAAACATCAATAATATTTTCGTGCCATAATAAACCTACAATTGTTCTATCAGTTTCATTCATAATTGATAAATGGTCATTTATATGATATTTGCTATTAATTAGTTTTTGTGTTATTTGTTTGGTATCGTCATTATAAGATTTTACTTGAAATATATTATTAATAACATTATCACTTAGAATGCCGTGTTTGCTTGTATATAAATTAAACATTGTTTTCAATTTTCTTAGGTCATGTTGAATAAAGTTAGAAATGTTTTGTTGCAACGGGTCTTCAAGTGTAGGCATCAATGTTTTAATCATATTTGTAATCTGTGGAGAAGTTGGTTTTTTGAGTTCTATAGAATTACATACTTTCATAAGTTCTTTAATTTTTTTATCAATATGGTAATTACCGATGCATATAATTGGATTTAGAGTTACTTCTTCAAGCTTTTGTTTTTTAGTTTTTTTGGGGCGAATAAGTTTGATGAGAGTATTTATACCACCTTTATCGCCATTATTCATTCCATCAATTTCATCCATAACAATTGCAATTTTTTTGATCTTTTTATGAAACATGCTCATAATATTTTTATCAGACATATTATGTTTTGTTAGATTATCAATAATAGTTTTATTTCTTATATCACCAGCATCGTATCTAACAACGTCATAATTCATTTCTTTTAATATATCCATGACAAAAGTAGTTTTACCGGTTCCAGGTTCACCGTAAACATAAATGCCCTTCTTGAATAAATGGTTATGTTTATTGAGTTCAAAATCCATGAGCGTTTCTTTCATTTTAATAACATCAGGTTGTCTATTCAACATTTCATTCAAGTTTAGTTTGTCCATATTATATTTGTATAAGTATTCTTTTTATGCTGATTTTTACTCAAACCAGTTTTATTGATAAATTCTTTTAATGAGTTTCTGCAGTTTGTAGATTGGTTTTCAATACAAAAACTATCTATAAAGCAAATATAATTACCATAAATTGTATTTTTGTATCTATATTTTTTTATTTGCAACCATATTTTGTATTTTTCTTTGATTAATAGATTAAATACAAACTCATTATCGCGTCTTACCATATCTCGCAAATAATTTTCATAAAATTTCTTTGAAATCCAATTTTTTACGTATTTGTGGTATTTTATATAATATTTCTTATTTAAAAAACATAAAACTTGAATAGGTATGAAAGATTGAATAAGTATTTCAATATCAATCGGCAATTTTTTAATTAAAACGATGTCAAATATCATTATATTAATTAAAATAAAATATAATTAACATAATAATTTATTGTGTAGCGTTTCCAGAAGCATCGCAAGGGTTGGAGACACCAGAAGTAATGCCATCCCATGTTATTCCACAACCATTAGCCCACTTATATTTTGAGCAAGCAGCATTTTGTCCAACGTAAGGCGCAACAGTAAAATTCATTTGTAAATGTTGACCAGAAGGAACACCAGAATTACATGTGCCTAAATTTTGAATGTTAACGCATTGAGCGCCATTATTAGACATATCAACCCAATAATCGGGGCAATCTCCAACAAGAGGAGGCCATTGTTGAGTGCTTTTGGTTTTTGCTAAAGCGATACCAATAAGAATGATGCATATTATAAGAACAACTATGGCAATAATTAAAACTGTGGTTTGAAAGTTCATTTGTATAAAATAATAGGATATAATATTTTCTTATATTAGAATATTATAATGAATAACTGTAGACCATCAAATGGAAGAGTGGATATTAACGGCCCTAAAACAACAGATTTATTTCAGATGTATGACAAAATACCAGTAAACCAATGCGCGACTTTTAGGAATCCCACTGAAGGTTTATGGGATAACACAGACTTGTCAAATACTTTTTTCTCTCACAACAATATTCGCATAATTCAAAATGGTATTAGAGCCGGGGTTTACCACAAGTCAAATGGTCAATATGTCATCAGCGACCAAGATGGGGATACTCTAAAAATTATTATGCGCAGTACATTTTTACAGCATGCTGCCAATCAGCCAACAAACGTTCAACAACAGGTAGAACAATTGAATAAGATTGTTTTAGATTATTGCATACATCAAGTGTATTCAGAGGCGATTGGTTATCATAAATACTTGGTGGATGCTAGCACAATGTATAAACCAATAGATCCTCCAGTTATGTCCCAAAATAATGATAAACAGTTAGAATTAAAACCTTGGTTTTAGAAAGCGAAAAAAGGCTAAAAAAGGCGAAAAAAGAAAAAATAATTTAATATAATTTTGAATTACTTTTTCTCTCTTGGAATCATTTGACAAAGGTCAATAGTTAATAGATTTTGATTCCAACTATGAAAGAAACTGGTTATAAATGGTCTTGATTCCAATATTTAAATTCCAAGAAAATAATATATATTCCCAAAAAGTGAACTTAAAGAACCTGGCGGAAATTTCGAATAAAAAAGGGTCAAAAGTGTTTCCAAAATCCAAAAATGGACAAAAATAAATGTCCAATTTTCAAAAGTCAAAAGATTTTATGAAAAAAGGGTCAAAATTTCTCCCTTGTGAGCATAATGCTCTAAAAATATTTTTTAAACATCAAAATTTTGTTACGATAATTTTTAAGTATTTTTTGGGAAAAAGATTTAGGCATTTTTTCTGTTAGCTATATAGAAACAAATGGTGACAGAAAGTTGCAAAAAAGTTGCTAAAAAATTTCATTGTGATTTTTGTGACTATTTTACAAGCAAAAAAAGCAGCTTTGATAAACACAATTTAACTGATAAACACAAAAATGCGCAAAAAAGTGACACTAGTGACAAAAAAGTTGCCAAAAGTTGCCTTTTAACTTGCGGAGATTGTGGGAAAACATATAATTCGCGGAATGGTATATGGAAACACAAAAAAATATGTAATGTTCAAGAAGTTGTTCCAAACACCCTCCCAATTGACATGTCATACAACATTATTCTTGAAATTGTGAAACAGAATCAAGAGTTTAAAGAGTTGATTTTTGAACAAAATAAACAGCTTGTAGAACAAAATAAAAAACTGATAGAGTTAGCTGAACAAGGAAAAACTATTAATAACACAACCAATAACAACAATACAAATAATTTTAATTTACAATTATTCTTGAATGAGACATGCAAAGACGCGCTTAATCTAACTGATTTTGTTGAGCAAATCAAACTGCAACTAAGTGTTCTAGATATGATTGGTAGAGTTGGCTACGTGGAAGGTATTACAAAAATCTTCTTAAGAAATTTGAAAGACATTGACGTTTGTAAAAGACCCATTCACTGCAGCGACTTGAAGAGAGAAACATTGTATATAAAAGACAAAGATGCTTGGGAAAAGGAAAATAATGAAAATATAAAAATTAAACGCGCCATAAAAGAGGTTGAACACAAAAATATTAAACAATTACCTCAGTGGAGAGAAGAAAATCCAACCGCAGAAGATACAGATACCAAAAAACATATGGAGTATCAGAATATTTTATTGGAAGCCATGGGTGGTTCTACTATGGAAAATGATGAAAAAAAACGTGAAAAAATAATTCGTAATATTGCAAAAGAAGTAATAATAGATAAAACAAAATAATAAACAAATTTTTATTTTATTTTATTTTATTTTATTTTATTTTATTTTATTTTATTTTATTTTATTTTAATTTGCAACAACCAGCTTGGTCTTCTTTACTACCTTTGTACCAGATTTCTTGACAGTTCCAGATATACTACGTTCGCGTTCCTCCCTATACTTTGCGTATTCCACTGACAGCGTATCCAGTTCACCAGACCACATCTGCTCAATCGTTCTTGACTTTACGAGTTCTAGCTCCGCAACCTTATCGCCATGTTCCTTCAATAACTTTCCAACATTCTCCTCCGTCACACTATCCATTGGAAGCTTCACCAAATACTTGAAATCTTCGTCTTCATCAATTACGTCGTAGCCCTTTTCCTTGAGCAAATTACTAACTTCTTCACGCTTCTTCCTACGCAAATCAATAGTTCCGTCCAAGTTCTCCTTGATATACTTGCTCTTATTAGAAAGCAAAACCAATTCACGTGTTAAAGCATCAATCATATAATCTTTTCTAGTTTGAAACATTTGAAGCCGAGTTCCATAATAATCGTCAATAATATCGCGCACATTTGCATACTTCTTAAGCTTATCTTCTGAGTCAAACAAATGCATATTGCTAGTAGAAATGGTATTAAACAATTTGAACTGCTTCTCAAGACCATTGCATCCATTATCCAACTTGATTGCTTCCAGTTCAGCAAGCTTTCCTTTTTGCAGAGTAATGACAAAATCAACTGTTGTGTCCTTACTCATATCATCGTAATCCTTGACAATTGGAGTAATCTTTTTTCCTGCTTTATCAACAGTATCTGTTAGAGTTTCAATATATTCCTTGAAATCATCAGTCCACGTTCCAACTGGCAACTCAGTAATACGAATCTTATCTGCACCAAGAGTCTCATACTTGCCCTTCACGAGGAACTTGCCATCTGAAATCTTTGAAATGGACCCAGTGAATCCTTCGTAATAAGGCATGAAATCAAAATGCGAGTTTGAAGTGCTGGAAAGCTTATTCTTCAAGTATCCAATAATCTCCAATGGATTGTAACACAGAATCTCAGTGCTGAAACCTGTGCCAATTCCCTTGGAACCGTTCACCAGAACCATAGGAATAATCGGAGCATAGAAGATTGGTTCAACTGGAAATCCGTCGTCATTCAAATACTTAAGAATCTTGTCATCCATCTCAGGAAACAAGGTCCTCGTAATCTTAGACAACTGAGTAAAGATATATCTTTCCGAAGCGCTATCCTTTCCTCCTTGCAAACGAGTGCCAAATTGTCCATTTGGAGTGAACAAGTTGATATTGTTACTTCCAACAAAGTTTTGTGCCATATTCACAATTGCTCCATTCAATGAAGCCTCACCATGATGGTAACCAGAGTGCTCGGAAACGTATCCTGAGAACTGTGCCACCTTAATCTCAGAAGTCAAATTCTTCTTGAATGCAGCAAACAGAATCTTTCGTAACGATATCTTAAGACCATCCATCAAGTTGGGAATGCTTCTGTCACAATCATACTTGGAGAAGTGAATGAGCTCCTTATTGATAAACTCATCATAACCAACAGATTCCTGATTGGTGTCAAGATAGCTTTCGCGGTCATATTCTTCCAACCAATCTTTTCTGTCATCTGCGCGCTTTTTATTGAAGACCATGTCAATTGCGTCGTCACAAGGCTTGCCACTATGAGCAAAACCGACAATCTTCTTCTTCTCAAAATATTCACGGAATTCTTTTCCGGTGCTGGTTCCCAAACCTTTGTAATACTTAACCTTCCAGCCTTTGCCGTTTTCATTATCCTCCTTCCAAGCCTCATACTCGCCTTCATTATAGAAGACCAGCTCCTGAGCGCCCTTCTTGGCTTTCAAGATGGGAGTATTCATGAAACCGATGAAACCAGGAATTTGCGCGAGACTTGGCCACTCAGATTGGAACAAGTTTATACCGAGGCCCTTGATATGACTGCCGTCCAAATCCTGATCAGTCATGAACAAGACCTTTCCGTATCTCAGGCTCTTTGCAACGTCTGCCGACGACTTGTATTCCTTACCGGTTTCCAAGCCAAGAATCTTCTTGATTTCAGCAATCTCTTTGTTCTCTGCAATTTTTTTGACTTGCTCGCCGCGAACATTGAGAATTTTACCCTTCATTGGATACACACCAATGGTGTTTCTATCCTCAGAAGACAAACCAGAAACAATACCTGCTTTGGCTGAATCTCCCTCGCAAAAGATGATCATACATTGTGCAGACTTTTCAGTTCCAGCCCAGTTTGCATCAATAAGCTTTGGAATTCCGCGAATGTTCTTGGACTTGGTTCCATCGGTCTTCTTTGCGGCCTTGTTTTCCTTCACTTCGGTAATTGCGCATGCTGCGTCCATGACACCCATCTTGGCAATCTTCTCAATAAACTTGTCACTGACGGTGCATGTGGAGCCAAACTTTGCGCTTGGAGTGTTCATAAAGTCCTTGGTCTGACTGTCAAACGCAGGATTCTCAATGTCGCATCTCAGAAACAGAATAAGTTGCTCCTTAATGCTATTTGCATTTACTGCAATCTTCTTTTTCTTTTCAATGAACGCGACTAGCTTTCTGGTAATTTGACCGAGAATATAATCAACGTGCTTTCCACCCTTGGCGGTGTGAATGCCGTTCACAAAACTCACTTGAATGAATTCGTGTGTAGGCGAAAGTGCAACTGCATATTCCCATCGTTCATCGGAATCGCCCTCATAAACACGTGGAGCCGAATCCTTGTTTCCAATATACATGTCAATATACTGCTGGAAATTCTTTACCGGAATAGCTTGCGAGTTATACTTGACCTTGACAGACTTGTCGGTTACAGCAGCAACGTCGTAAACGCGCTTCTTAAACAATGAAATCATGTCTGCAGTGAGACCGGAAAGTCCAAGACGCTTATAATCCGGCTTGAAAGTAATCTTCGTATAAGGCTTGGACTTGCATTTGGTAATAACAGGCTTGCCAATTACATCCAAGTTATCACGGAACTCCTGAGTATACTTGAGTCCTCGGATGTGGTCAACTGTTTCAATAGAACCGTGAGTTGACCAGATGAGAACAAGCTTGAATCCAAACCCATTCTTACCACCAACAATCTTCTTCTCGGTCTTGTCATAATTGGTAGAGGTGCGCAAGTGACCGAAAATGAGCTCAGGAATCCAAATCTTGTATTCAGGATGCTCGGCAACATCAATCCCATTTCCATCATTAATCATTACAATTGTTCCATCATCTTGAACTGCAATATCAATGCTAGTTACAGGAAGTGCGTTGGCAACTCCATTTTTAACTGCTTGAGCTTGGCGAACAACGTGGTCTCTGCAATTCACAATTCCCTCATCAAATAGCTTGAAAAGACCAGGGACAAGAACAATATTTTTTTCAACAATGCGTTCTCCGAGTTGATTGAGAAGCCAGACAAACGAGTCAACATTCTCAACAGACCCAATATATGTATCAGGATTATCAAGAATATGCTGTTTGTCAGTTTTCTGCTGATATTTATTTGCTAGGTTAACGTCTTGCGATGCCATCTTGTCTATATTTCTTTATTATTTTGTGTTTATTTAGTTTCAATTTTTAAATTAAATCCATTATAATAAAAAGTGGAGAAAAAAATCAACCTTTGGAAAGGTTGGGCCAAAATAAAAATTAGTAATTAAATTCAAAGGTACTAATTATTTATAATATAAAATGCAACGTTCACCACACAGTATTTGTATTATGCCACCACATTCCGTCGCCTTTTTTAACGTTGTATAAAGCACGAAAAATTTGAGAGCGAGAAAGAGGAATATTGCATCTATATTTATCAAGAGGATGTGGGTTAGTTTTAAGTTGCGCTGCGAGTGCCTTTTTACCAACGTGTTGTTTCTGTTGAAATGCGTAATAGGTATAAAATGCCTCAAAAGAAATATTTTTAATAGGAATAATATCTTCATTCTTTGCTTGATAATCACGCAAATACTCGTCGCAAACGGCTAATCCGGCAATGTCGGCCAAATCTTCACCTACACCGATGGAGGCGTCAAATTTGATTCCATCACGCGCTGCAAATTCTTCATATTGTTTAATGACGTCATTTTGTATTTGTTTGAATTTCTTCTTGTCTTCGGGAGTCCACCAATCGCGCAAATTACCGTGATAATCATATTGACTTCCCCAATCATCTAATGAGTGACCCATTTCGTGGCCAATAGTAAAACCAAGATGAGCTAAGTTATATTCAATTCCGCGCTCTTCCAAGTCTACAAATGGTTTTTGAATATAACCCAAGTTAATATAAATGTTATTTTTGGATGGTGTGTAAGACGCGTTAACAATATAAGATTGTGTTCCACTCATTTTAACTGGATATTGAGTCCAATCCATGATAGGAATATCAACAAGACCTTTTCCTTCTAATTGGAGAAATTGATTTAAACGCCATTCGTGTATTTTATCCATATTTTCAATAAGTCCATCTCCGTAATCAAGTAAAGGATCTTCTCTCAAAAATTTAGGCTTTGCAATTTCAAAGTGAAGATTTTTAAGTTTAATTAAAGCATATCTTTTAGTAGAATGAGATAACCATTTATTTCGTTTGACGATTCTAGTAAAAACTTCTTTCAAGTCGTTACACATGACTTCAACGTATTTTACATTTTCTGGAGCTTCATATTTTTCAACGTACTTGTTTGTTAAAAAGGTGTTGAATGGAACAGACATATATAAAGATGCGCTTACTGCATCGCTGTCATTAATTTTGTTTTGTCCTCTTTGAAATTTTCCGAAGAAATTATAATGGAGTTTTTCCCAATCTTTTGTCATTCTAGCAATTTTTTTAACGAATATGTAAATCCAGTATGTTCTCCATTTTTCAGAGTCCCAGTTTTTTAATAATAACTCGGTTCCACACTTCAAATAATTTTTGCTTGATGTTATAAAAAAGGATGGTGTGTAAATAAATCCAAGTTCGTGTGAAAATTCAGCCCAATTGAATTCATAATTGAAAATAGCTTCATGAGCGCTAATTTTATTATAAGAATCTAAACTAGTAGTTACCTTAGTACATATAAGAGCATTCATCATTTCTTGTTCAACTTCAAAAACATGAGCAGGGTTCAAATGATTATTTGGTCCAATAGTTTTATCAAAAAGGTCTTTGCAAAAGAGCTTAAACTCCTTTTTAATTCCATTTTTGTATTCAATGTCAGTTCCATCGTCAAAATAAACATTAATATCAACAATAGAAAGAGCAGGGGAATCAATACAACATCTATTAATTGTTGATTCTTTGTTGTCAGGATTTAAAGACCATACAAATGGTGCGTGTGCTCTAACAACTTCATCCTTGTTAGCAAATGCAAGTAATTTCCATACATTTTTTTTATCCTTTCTGAATTCATCTATCTTTTTAACAATTTCTTTGCAACGTTTTTTGCTGTCATCTTTTGAGTTTCCATTAACAACAGAATAATAAAAGTTTTTAAGATTTTTAGCAAGCTTATTATCATTGTGTTTGATGTAGTCTAAAATAATTTCATTTAATTGTCTATATACTTTATCTTGGGTAAGCCTAAAATCGTCAACTTGTACAATGTATTCTTGTTCCTTTTTTAAAGAAACTTTTTGTAGCCACCCGTAGTTAATATAATCATAAAAATCATTATTAGGTTTAATATGCCCAGGTGCAAATTTAGACAATAATTCTTTAACAAACAAATTTTTTATGTCATTGTTGGATTTTTTCAAGTTTTTTGAAAGAGTTTTTCCATATGCAACTTCAAACGGTTTTAACCCAATTACTATTTGTTGGTTATTTTTTAACGCTTTTTTAGTTTTATTTCTTTTATTATTTTTAATAGTTCGTTTTTTAAAATGTCTATGTGTTTTATTTACCATATAATATATCTAAATAAATAAATAAAAAATACAAATAAAATACAAAAAAATATAATAAAATAAAAAAAAAAGACTATCTACAATATATAATGGCCTCAACATATTCTTCAATATATATTTACCCTGGACGCAGAGCAGGAAATATAAAGCAGATTATTAATGTTCTAAATAATAACGTGAACGTTGAAAACAAAAATTGCATTTGTCCATCTCCAATTAATAGCAAAATAATTAAAAACAGTAATCCTGACGTAATTCCATTGTCAACACAGACAGCTAGAGTAGTAAATGCAATAAGATATACTCGCGGCGGTAAAGTTGTATATGGTAACGCACCGTACAATTCAAGTGGAGATGCTAGATTATTGGGTCGCGTGGAGGGTGGATACGAGACGCCCATTAAAAATAAATTCTAGCGCGTTGAAATTATTTAGACGGTTTTAATAAATTTTATTTATTTTCTCTATTTAATTTATAATGACTCGCTACACGAAAGATTCTTACGGACACTACCACATTCACGGACATAAGTACGAGATGTTAGAGGGTTCCAGAGCCCAAGTTTTACATGGAACCGCTTATAAGACAAGCGGTGGGCTTAAGAAGCACGAGTTGCTTCAGAACAAGAACGGCCGAATTGTTTCCAGAAAGAAGCACCTTACTGCCAAAAAGGAGAAGCGACTTGTTAAGGCTGGTTTCGGAACCAAGAAGGGAAAGTTTGGTTACGTCAAGATTGGCAAGTCAAAGAAGATGCGTGGCGGATACAAGGGAGAGCCCTTAGCTCCTATGGATTTAGGTAGCAGTGTTGGAACAAATGCGTATGAATCAGTTGGTGGTTCAAGACGCAAGCGCAGAGGTGGTCAAGCTTCTATGATGAAGTCAAGCGACATGCCTCCTGCCTCTCCAATGATGCCAACTGGTGGCAAGAAATAAACAAATAATCCATAAATAAATTGATAAATATTATAACGTATAAAAGAGTTATAATATTTATATTTAACTTGAAAGCCAAGAAATTGAAACAAAATTATCAAATGCAATAAAATCGGCTAAAGAAACATCCAGATATTTTTCAAAGTAGCGTTTACTAATTGTAAATTTAGTTTGCTTGTTCTTTATGTAGTAAGAATATATTTCATCAAATGGAATTAAAGCAGCTGCATTTTGATTAAACAAAACGCTTTCCTTATAATGTTCCTTCATTTTCTCCAATACTTTATTAATGTCACCAATTTTATCCCAGAGACTGCACTTCACATTAAGAATGTATTTATTGTCAATAATTTCAATGTTAGGAAAATAATGATTTAATAATTTCAAAATCCCGTGTTCGTTAGTATTTCCAGCATAATAATTAACGTTTTGGTTGTCGTGTATCCATTTTTTAAATAAACCACATAGCTCATCAACTTCAATTTCGTGGTCAAATTCAGTTCCAATAGTTGTGCTAATAGTATTTTCCCAAAACTGAATAAAATGGCTTACAAATGGCAAGTATTTGCTAGTTATTTTATAGAATGTATCACTGGTCTCGTCATAGGGGTATCGTTCTTTAAGTAGTTTTTTTAAATTATTAGAGTAAATCATACTTGGCAAAGAACGTTTGGATATAAATAGCTTCCAAATAAAATGCATATTCTTCCAGGTAATAGAATACTTCTTATTATTATTTTCAGTCTCACCGACTACTTCTTCAAAAGAATAACCACAAAATTCATTAAATATTTCTGCTTGTATATTATTTTTCATGTAAAGTGCGTAGTCAGCCAATTCTTCTGAAGAGAGAAGATATTGGTCTGAGTTTCCATATCTCTCAGAATAGTGTGCAGCAACGCATAAAAAATCTAATCCGTTCTTATTAAATATCTCTCTGAAATGTTCAACTGACATTGTGTCACTAATATTAATCAACCTGCAATTCTGATAATTATATGTTTCATTATACTTTGTAACAAAATTACTAGTAATATTTGCATAACCTGTAATAATATAGCACATATGGTCTAATTCCATAAATATTTTTTTGGTTTTAGGCTTTGTTAAGAATACAAGGTCGTTTGATTTTTTCAAAATACTGTCGCCAATAATAGATAAGAAATATTTAACTTGACTTTTAGTTGAAAACATTGCGGGACATAATAAATTGATAATTTTTTGAATAGTGTCCGTCTCAGGAACAGATTTGAATATATTTCTCTCTTTGATTTGTTTGATAATATTGATTTTAGTCTTATGTTTCCAATCCATGAGGGTTCGGTCTTTGGATATAGTAGAGAGAAGTTGGTATTGAATATCGTCCTCTGTAACCATCCTGTATGTCTTTCCATCATATTGATAAAAGCAATTATTGTTTGACAGGTAGTAATATTGGTTTTTACTTAAAAATACTTGGATGAAGGTTTGTTGCTCCTTTGTTAAAAAAGCAGTACGTTCAACTCGCTTTTCGTGATTCTTTTCTTCTGTCTCAAGTGTAGAAGGAAGAATATCAGTTATATGATAGCAAAGACGTTGTAACATATATGGGTTATTCTGATATTTTTCAAATAGTGTTTGTATATTGTCAAAGTAATCTTTTGCTTGAATCATTTAAATTAATAATTTATGTATTTAAAAACTTTTTATATGATAAATCCCAAATAATATTTTTTCCAATAGTTAAATTTAATTTATCAATGTTTAATAAAGGGAAAATGACAAAAAACAAGACCAGAAAAGTTGTTTTAAGATACTTGCCTAAAAGATTAACTCAAAAGGACAGAAAAAAAGTTAGCATGATGCTATTAAAATCTCGCAGACTTTATAAAAAAGGAATATATTACACTAGAAAACAAGTAAAATCATTTAAATCAAAACCATCGCAACATGTATTGCATGCAAGAAAAATATATAACGTAGAAAAAATTGGAGCAACGGATGAATTGGCAAAGAAAACGGGATGTTCAAAGGCGGCTTTAGCAAAAATAATTAATAAAGGGGAAGGGGCATATTTTTCTTCAGGGTCAAGACCAAATCAAACGGGGCAATCGTGGGGAATAGCGCGTTTAGCAAGTGCTATAACTTCAGGAAAAGCAGCCGCAGTGGATTACAATATATTAGAAGAAGGTTGTAAACCAGGGAGCAAAGCACTTAAATTAGCAAAATATGCGAAAAAAAAATATGGTCATGGACAAAAACGCGTTCCCAAAGTAAATCTAGCGTAAAAAAAATCTTAGAAAAAATAACTGTGCATATAACAAGGTCCGCTGAGAGTAATATTAGAAATTAGTAGGGGTCATAGGGGAACCTTGGTTCCTTATTAAGTGCGTTTAATTTTAATAATTTGACACATAAGTATTTAAAGATTATGATTAAAGTTTAGATATAAATGTCAAATTTTGCATCAAAGGGTTCAACAGATAACAATGTTTTGACTATTAAAACGGTACAAATTGCGCCTTTTAGAACTTTAATGACTGCGTTGAAAGACATTCTTTTGGAGACAAATATTTCATTTCAACCTGACGGCATTCGCATTATTAACATGGATAAGTCTCATACAATTTTAGCTCACTTGTATTTGGCTTCGCAAAATTTTGAGTTTTATGAGTGCAAGAAGGAGAAGATTATTATTGGTGTGAACATGTTTCATTTATTCAAGTTGATCAATTCCATTGATAATGATGATACACTTACCATTTACATTGAGAATGGAGATTATGTTGATGGAATTGTTTCTCATTTAGCTTTGAAGTTTGAGAATGGAGAGATTAAGCAATGCAAGACACAAAAGTTGCGATTGATTGAGCCAGATCCTGAGGAGCTTGAGTATCCTAACGTTACATTCTCATCAATTATTAACCTACCTTCTGCTGATTTCCAAAAGATTATTCGTGATTTGTCTGGTATTTCTGATAAGTTGGAGATTAAATCAGTTGGTAATGAGCTCATCTTCAAGTGCTCTGGTCAATTCGCAAATGCCGAAATCCACCGAGCCGAATCTGATGGTAGCATGGGTTTCATTTTGAAGCAAGATTCGTCAAAGGTTATTCAGGGAGAGTTTTCTCTGAAGAATTTAGGCTATTTTATCAAGTGCACAAATTTATGTTCACAGATTGAGGTTTATTTAGAGAACGATTTGCCTTTGGTTGTGAAATATGATGTGGCGTCACTTGGTTCAATACGTCTCTGTTTAGCTGCATTACCCTCATGCTAATTCTTTAATTATATTTTCATTTTTAATTAAGATAATATAATTTTGTCATATTTTACTCATTTTCTTATTTAAAACGCACATTTTATATAATTTTTTACTATAAAAATTTAAATAATAAAAAATAATATACAACATGTCTAAATGTGATAAAAATAAAAATTGTTCTCAAACATTTAGTAGAAATATAGGAAATTATACAAATTATACTGACTATATTAACAGCCAAAAAACGTGTAATACGCCTATAATAGAATGTAAAAGAGGACCACAAGGTCAGATTGGGCCTACAGGCTACACAGGACAAACAGGTCCACAAGGAATTGGTGGCACTGCTTTTAATACTGGAGCAACAGGACCACAAGGTCAGATTGGGCCTACAGGCTACACAGGACAAACAGGTCCACAAGGAATTGCGGGTACTGCTTTTAATACTGGAGCAACAGGACCTATAGGTTACACAGGACCAACAGGTCCAATAGGCCTTCAAAGCACAGTTACAGGACCTACAGGTTATACAGGTTACACAGGTTCAACTGGCCCTCAAAGCACAGTTACAGGACCTACAGGACCAACAGGATATACAGGACCTCAAAGCACGGTAACAGGACCTACAGGTTACACAGGATACACAGGACCTACAGGTTATACAGGACCTCAAAGCACAGTAACAGGTCCAACAGGTTATACAGGACCTAAAAGCACAGTAACAGGTCCAACAGGTTATACAGGACCTCAAAGCACTGTTACCGGACCAACAGGTTATACAGGACCAACAGGTTACACAGGACCTCAAAGCACGGTAACAGGACCAACAGGTTATACAGGACCTCAAAGCACTGTTACCGGACCTACAGGTTATACAGGTCCAACCGGTTATACAGGACCTCAAAGCACAGTAACAGGTCCAACAGGTTATACAGGACCTCAAAGCACGGTTACCGGGCCAACAGGTTATACAGGACCAACAGGTTACACAGGACCTCAAAGCACGGTTACCGGGCCAACAGGTTATACAGGTCCTCAAAGCACTGTTACCGGACCTACAGGTTATACAGGACCAACAGGTTATACAGGACCTCAAAGCACGGTTACCGGACCTACAGGTTATACAGGTCCAACAGGACGTCAAAGCACGGTTACTGGACCTACAGGTTACACAGGATATACAGGGCCTCAAAGCACGATTACCGGACCAACAGGTTATACAGGACCAACAGGTTACACAGGACCTCAAAGCACGGTAACAGGACCAACAGGTTACACAGGACCTCAAAGCACGATTACCGGACCAACAGGTTACACAGGACCAACAGGTTACACAGGACCTCAAAGCACGGTTACAGGACCAACAGGTTATACAGGACCAACAGGTTACACAGGACCTCAAAGCACGGTTACCGGACCTACAGGTTATACAGGACCTCAAAGCACGATTACCGGACCAACAGGTTACACAGGACCCCAAAGCACGATTACCGGACCTACAGGTTACACAGGACCAACAGGTTATACAGGACCTCAAAGCACGGTAACAGGACCAACAGGTTATACAGGACCAACAGGTTACACAGGACCTCAAAGCACAATTACCGGACCTACAGGTTATACAGGACCTCAAAGCACGATTACTGGACCAACAGGTTATACAGGACCAACAGGTTACACAGGACCTCAAAGCACGATTACAGGACCAACAGGTTATACAGGACCTCAAAGCACGATTACCGGACCAACAGGTTATACAGGACCAACAGGTTACACAGGACCTCAAAGCACGGTTACAGGACCAACAGGTTATACAGGACCTCAAAGCACTGTTACCGGACCAATAGGTTATACAGGACCAACAGGTTACACAGGACCTCAAAGCACGGTTACAGGACCAACAGGTTACACAGGACCAACAGGTTACACAGGACCTACAGGTTATACAGGACCTCAAAGCACGATTACTGGACCAACAGGTTATACAGGACCAACAGGTTACACAGGACCTCAAAGCACGATTACAGGACCAACAGGTTATACAGGACCTCAAAGCACGATTACCGGACCAACAGGTTATACAGGACCAACAGGTTACACAGGACCTCAAAGCACGATTACAGGACCAACAGGTTATACAGGACCTCAAAGCACGGTAACAGGACCTACAGGTTACACAGGACCAACAGGTTACACAGGACCTCAAAGCACGGTTACAGGACCAACAGGTTATACAGGACCTCAAAGCACGATTACCGGACCAACAGGTTATACAGGACCTCAAAGCACTATAACCGGACCAACAGGTTATACAGGGCCAACAGGTTACACAGGACCTCAAAGCACTGTAACAGGACCAACAGGTTATACAGGAGCTGATAGCACTGTTACCGGACCTACAGGTTACACAGGACCAACAGGTTACACAGGACCTCAAAGCACGGTTACCGGACCTACAGGTTACACAGGACCAACAGGTTATACAGGAGCTGATAGCACTGTTACCGGACCTACAGGTTACACAGGACCAACAGGTTATACAGGACCTCAAAGCACGGTAACAGGACCAACAGGTTATACAGGACCAACAGGTTATACAGGACCAACAGGTTATACAGGTTACACAGGACCAACAGGTTACACAGGACCAACAGGTTACACAGGACCTCAAAGCACGATTACCGGACCAACAGGTTATACAGGACCAACAGGACCAACAGGTTATACAGGACCTCAAAGCACGGTAACAGGACCTACAGGTTACACAGGACCAACAGGTTATACAGGACCAACAGGACCAACAGGTTATACAGGACCTCAAAGCACGGTAACAGGACCTA
>Ga0214917_10000091_pt1 | contig 100004 bp, 91 predicted proteins | sample LL_1208_BB_MetaG_FD_177983 | JGI IMG/M metagenome (GOLD analysis project Ga0214917, IMG submission 177983) | Freshwater microbial communities from Lake Lanier, Atlanta, Georgia, United States - LL_1208_BB | ecosystem: Environmental > Aquatic > Freshwater > Lake | place: USA: Georgia... | reverse complement strand
GAAGCGCACGCCGCCATCGACGCCATGTTGGCCGGCAACAGCCTTGGCAGCGCCGGTGCGCGGGTGGTGATCGAAGGCTTTTTGCGCGGCGAAGAAGCGAGTTTCATTGTTGTCGCGCACGGTGAGCAGGTGCTGGTGCTGGCCACCAGTCAGGACCACAAGCGCCTCAAGGATGGCGACCAGGGCCCCAACACCGGTGGCATGGGGGCTTATTCCCCGGCGCCGGTGGTCACGCCGGAGATCCACCAGAGGGTGATGGACACGGTGATCCGCCCGGCCTTGCGCGGCATGGTTGCCGAAGGCACGCCGTTTTCCGGATTCCTCTACGCCGGTTTGATGATCGCCCCGGATGGGTCGATCGGCGTGCTCGAGTTCAATTGCCGGATGGGCGATCCCGAGACGCAACCGATCCTGATGCGCTACGCCGGTGATTTCGCCGTGCTGATGCAACACGCAGCGACGGGCACCCTCGACCAGGTCGAGCCGGACTGGGACCCGCGTCCCGCGCTCGGCGTGGTGCTCGCTGCCGCTGGCTACCCCGAGTCACCGCGCAAGGGGGATGCCATCACCGGCCTGCCCCAAGACACCGGCGAACTGCACGTCTTCCACGCCGGCACCACCTTGGGTGATGACGACGTGCTGCGCACCAGCGGTGGGCGGGTGATGACGGTGACAGCGCTCGGCGGGACCCTGCGTGACGCCGCAGACCGCGCGTATCGCGGTGCCACCGGCATCGTCTTTGACGGTGTGCAGCTGCGGACTGATATTGGTCATTGCGCGCTGCGTCAACATGACGGCACGTAAGGTCTGAGCGACAATGCGTCGCCTCCGGGTCGGTTGCCGCCGATGCGGGATCTTCCTTCTGACACTGGGTCGACCATGAACACGCAAGACGTCTACGACTACCTCACCGGTCTGCAGAGCCGAATCATCGATCACATGCAGGCGGTCGACGGCAAGCCCTTCCGCACCGATTCCTGGCAGCGTCCCGAGGGCGGCGGCGGCATCAGCCGTTTGGTGGAAGAGGGCAATGTGTTGGAGCGCGGCGGCGTCAACTTCTCGCATGTGCTCGGCGCCAAGCTGCCGCCCTCGGCGAGCGCGCATCGGCCCGAGCTGGCCGGCCGCCCGTGGGAGGCGATGGGCGTGTCGCTGGTGCTGCATCCGCGCAACCCCTATGCCCCCACGGTGCACATGAACGTGCGCTTCTTCGTGGCCTACCCCAAGGGCACTTCGTCGGCTGATTTTCGGGGGGCGAGCCAAGACGGCAACCCGTCCGCGACGCAGTCGCACGAGGGTGCACGTCGAGGAGCGGACGCAGACGCAGCCCGCGAAAACCAGCCGATCTGGTGGTTCGGCGGCGGTATGGACCTTACCCCCTACTACGGCTTCGACGACGACGCCGCGCACTTCCATCGCGAGTGCCAAGCCGCGCTCGAGCCCTTCGGCGCCGACTATCACCCGCGTTTCAAAGCCTGGTGCGACGAGTACTTCTTTCTCAAGCACCGTGGCGAGCCGCGCGGCGTGGGCGGCGTGTTTTTCGACGACCTCGGTGCGCAGGGCGAGATCGGCTTCGATCAGGCCTTCGCCTTGATGCGCAGCGTCGGCGACCATTTTCTGACCGCCTACGCGCCCATCCTCGAGCGCCGCAAAGACCTGGCTTACGGAGAGCGCGAACGCGATTTCCAAGCCTATCGGCGTGGCCGCTACGTCGAGTTCAATCTGGTGTTCGACCGTGGGACCTTGTTCGGACTGCAGTCGGGCGGACGCACCGAGTCGATCCTGATGTCGATGCCGCCCATCGTGAAGTGGCGCTACGACTGGACGCCCGAGGCGGGCTCGCCGGAGGCGAAGCTCTACGAGCGCTATCTGGTACCGCAGGACTGGGCAGCTATGGCCGGCTGATCGCGCTGGCCTATTTCTTAAACGCTGGCTCGATCATGACGTCGCGGGTAAAGAACGTGTCTTGCTTGCCGGCGCAGGTCATGAAGGCCAAGGCATCGCCCACCCGCAAAAACTGCCCCTCCAATCCGAGGTAGGTGTTCTGCACGCGGTAGGCCTCGGTTTCGGTGCGCATGGTTGTCGGGCAGTCGGCAAAGATGTCGTCACCCTTGGCCTTGAACTGCAGCACATGCACGAGTTCGTGCAAGAGGAAGCTGTTGTCGGCCGGATTGTCGAGGTCCAGATTGTCGCGGATGAGGATCTGGTAGCGGTCGGTGTCGAAAATGGCGACCATGCCATTGCAGCCGCTGGCGTCGCCGGGACAGATCTCGCGGCTGATCTCGGCTGCGGGGAGCGACCGGATGGGCGGCAGTTGCGCGGCGTCGATTACGGGGTAACCCGACAATTTGGCGGCCAGCGGCAGCAGGTAAGCGATCAAATCGGCGGAAACCATGTCCGGCCTTGGTGTCGGATTCTCGACTACGTCGGACCAGCACCGGCTCAGGGCGTTCCCCGCGCCCGACGTTCCGGAATCGGTCTATTTGACCTTCATGCCGGCTTGGGCGCCGCTATCCGGCGACAAGATGAACAGCCCGGCCACGCCGCCGGTGTCGTCCGAGGCGGCCAGAACCATGCCCTCTGACAGCCCAAACTTCATCTTGCGCGGGGCGAGGTTGGCCACCATCACCGTGAGCCGGCCCTCCAGCGCCTCGGGCGCGTAGGCGCTCTTGATGCCGGCGAACACCTGACGCGTCCCCAGCGGCCCGAGATCGAGTTGCAGGCGCAGCAGCTTGTCGGCGCCCTCAACGTGTTCGGCCTTGGCGATGCGCGCGATGCGCAAATCGACCTTGGCGAAGTCGTCGATGCCAATAGAGGGGTTGTCAGTGGCGTGCGGGTGTCCTGCGGCGTGGCTTGCGGCGTCACTCATGGCGGCTCCAGCAGAGGTGTTCGGGGTGGATGGGCCGGACGACGCGCCGGCTGGCTTGGAGGGTTTTGCTGGTGCGGCCTTGGCCGGCTCCAGAGTCTGGCGGTTGGCCTCCACCAGGGCGTCGATTCGCTTGCTGTCGACCCGCTGCATCAAGTGCTGATAGGCATTGACTGGGTGGTCGGCGTTTAGGCCTTGACCCACATCGGCCCAGACCAGCGGCGCGATGCCCAAGAAGGCCTCGACCTTGCCGGCGACCGCCGGCAGCACCGGCTTGAGGTACAGCGTGAGGATGCGGAAGCACTCGAGCGCCACGGTGCAGACGCGGTGCAGGTCTGCATCGCGGCCGTCGAGCTTGGCCAGCTCCCAGGGCTTTTCGGCGTCGACAAACACATTCACCGCATCGGCGAGCTCCATCACGCGGCGCATCGCCTTGCCGAACTCGCGCGCCTCGTACAGCGCGGCGACCTCGTCTGCTGCGGCGCGCAGTTGCGCAATCAGCGGGTGGCCCAGCGCGGCGCCATCAACGCGCCCGTCGAAGCGCTTGGCAAGGAAGCCGGCGCAGCGGCTGGCGATGTTGACGTATTTGCCGACCAGGTCGCTGTTGACGCGGGCGACGAAGTCCTCGAGCTTGAGGTCGATATCCTCCAGGCTGGCGTTGAGTTTGGCGGCGAAGTAGTAGCGCAGCCACTCCGGGTCGAGGCCCTGTTGCAAGTAGCTGGCAGCGGTGATGAAGGTGCCGCGCGACTTGCTCATCTTCTCGCCGTCGACGGTCAGAAAGCCGTGGGCGAAGACGTTGGTCGGCGTGCGGTAGCCGGCAAAGCGCAGCATCGCCGGCCAGAACAGGGTGTGGAAGTAGAGGATGTCCTTGCCAATGAAGTGGTACTGCTCGGTGGCGCTATCGGGCCGCGTCCACTCGGCAAAATCGAGACCGCGGGCGCGGCAGAGTTGCAGGAAGCTGGCGTAGTAGCCGACCGGCGCATCCAGCCATACGTAGAAGTATTTGCCTGGGGCGTCAGGGATCTCGAAGCCAAAGTAGGGCGCGTCGCGCGAGATGTCCCAGTCGCCCAGCTTGGATTCGCCGCCTTCCTCGCCCACCCATTCGCGCATCTTGTTGCGGGCTTCGGGTTGCAGGCGATCGGGGTGTTGTGTCCACTCGCGCAAAAAGGCCTCGCAACGCGGGTCGGACAACTTGAAGAAGTGGTGCTCGGACGACTTTCGCACCGGCACCGAGCCGCTCACCGCTGAATACGGATTTTTGAGTTCGGTCGGGCTGTAGGTGGCGCCGCACTTCTCGCAGCTGTCGCCGTACTGGTCGGCCGCGCCGCACTTGGGGCACTCGCCTTTGACAAACCGGTCCGGCAGGAACATCGCTTTGACCGGGTCGTAGAACTGCTCCACGGCGCGCAGTTCGATCAGGCCAGCAGCCTTGAGGTTGCGGTAGATGCCTTGCGCCAGCTCGCGGTTCTCGTCGCAGTCGGTGCTGCCGAAGTGGTCGAAACTCACCAGAAAGCCGTCGAAGTCGGCCTTGTGCTCGTGCCAGACGCGGTCAATCAGTTGCTTGGGCGTGATGCCTTCCGACTCGGCGCGCAGCATGATTGGCGTGCCGTGGGTGTCGTCGGCGCCGGCGTACCAGACCTCATGCCCGCGCATGCGCTGAAAGCGCACCCAGATGTCGGTCTGCAGGTACTCCACCAGATGGCCGATGTGAATCTGGCCGTTGGCGTAAGGCAGTGCGGAAGTGACCAGCAGGCGGCGCGGCATGGTGTTGGAACCGGTGATTTTGGCAAGAAGCGGATGTTACCGGAACTGCTCAGCACGACCGGGTCTCAAACCGGGCGCATGGTTTTTGCAGCGTGTGTTCGCTGCGCCGCGTGCGACAATCGCCGCCCTTACTTTCAACGCTTGTTCGGAGTTCTTGTGACCGCATCCGTCGACGTTCTTAATGCCTGTCAGACCCTGATCGACCCCAACACCGGCAAGGACTTCGTCTCGCAGAAGTCGATCCGCAATGTCAAAGTCGACGGCGACACGGTCTCGCTCGAACTCGTGCTCGGCTACCCGGCACAGAGCCAGCATGACGCCTTCCGCGAGCAGATCATCGGCGCGGTGCGCGCGCTGCCGGGCGTCGGCAAGGTCAACGTGCAGGTGCACACTGACATCGTGGCGCATGGCGTGCAACGCGGCGTCAAGCTAATCCCGGGCGTCAAGAACATCGTCGCGGTGGCGAGCGGAAAGGGTGGAGTCGGCAAGAGCACCACTGCCGTGAATCTTGCCCTCGCTTTGGCCGCCGAGGGCGCTCGTGTCGGCATGCTGGATGCCGACATCTACGGCCCGTCCCAGCCGACCATGCTCGGTATCGAGGGCAAGCCCGAGAGCCATGACGGTCAGATGCTCGAGCCGATGTGGCACTACGGCGTGCAGGCGATGAGTGTCGGTTTCTTGATTGACCCGGACACGCCGATGGTTTGGCGTGGGCCGATGGTCACCTCCGCACTGGAACAACTGCTGAATCAGACGCGTTGGCAGGAGCTCGATTATCTCGTGGTCGACTTGCCACCTGGCACTGGCGACATCCAGCTCACCTTGTCGCAAAAGGTGCCCGTGACCGGCGCGGTGATCGTCACCACGCCCCAGGACATTGCCCTGCTCGATGCGCGCAAAGGTCTGAAGATGTTCGAGAAAGTGGGCATCCCCATCCTTGGCATCGTCGAGAACATGAGCATCCACATCTGCAGCAACTGCGGCCACCAAGAGCACATCTTCGGCAGCGGCGGCGGCGAAAAGATGTGCGCCGATTACGGCACAGAACTGCTCGGCAGTCTGCCGCTCGACATCAAGATTCGCGAGCAGGCCGACAGCGGCTCGCCGACCGTCGTGGCTGACCCGCAGGGGCCGATCAGTGCTCTCTACAAGGCGATCGCGCGCAAGGTCGCCATCAAGGTGGCGGAGAAGGCGGCGGACATGTCAGCCAAGTTCCCGAAGATTGTGGTGCAGAACACCTGAGCGCTATACGAGGCCGTCGTAGCGGCGGCCCGGACGGGCTGGCAGAGACGCTCAGTCGAGGTCCGGCAGACTCCGCTGCTGTGCGTCCAGCACCTCAGCGATGATCTGCTCGGCCACCGCGTCGTCCTTGCCGCCAGCCTGCCGATGCTCCATGTACCAGGTGATGATGAAGCCGCCGATGGCGTTGTCGCGGGTCATCTCGTCTAGATCAAGATGGTTGGCTTCGAGCACCTTGAGCAACACCGCATCGTCGTAGCGGATGTGCTTGCGCTCGGGGTCGCGGCGAAGGTTGAGGTTCTCGAACTTGACGTCGTCCGGGATGACGATGAGGCGGGAGGCGGTCATGGGGTCTGCCCAAAAGCTAAGCCCGCATTCTAAGGCGCGGTGAGTGCTGATCGCGGGCTGTTTCCCGCAAAGCCGGCCAGTGCTCAAGCGCTGCCTTACAATGCCGGCCTGCACATCCGATAGCCCCTCAGTCCAGCCATGCACTACGTCTCCACCCGCGGCCAGTCGCCGGCACTCTCGTTCACCGACACCCTGCTCGGCGGCTTGATGATCGACGGCGGTTTGGCGATGCCGACCGCTTATCCGCGGTTCAGCCAGACCGAACTCGAGGCGATGCGCGGCCTCGACTACGCTGATTTGGCCTTTGCCGTGCTGTCGCGCTTCATCACCGACATCCCGGCCGACGACCTGCGCGCGCTGCTGCGCAAGACCTATACGCCGGCGGTTTATTGCAACTCGGTGAGCGGCTCCGACACCCGCCAGATCACACCGCTTTACACGCTCGAGCCGGGCCTGCACCTGCTGGAGCTTTCCAACGGCCCGACGCTCGCCTTTAAGGACATGGCGATGCAGCTGCTCGGCAACCTGTTCGAGTACGCGCTGGCCAAGACCGGCGAGTCGCTCAATATTTTGGGCGCGACCAGCGGCGACACGGGTTCCAGCGCCGAATACGCGATGCGCGGCAAGCGCGGCGTGCGCGTCTTCATGCTCAGTCCGCACGGCAAGATGAGTCGCTTCCAGACTGCGCAGATGTTTAGCCTGCAGGATCCGAACATCGTCAACATCGCGGTCCGCGGCGTGTTCGACGACTGCCAGGACATCGTCAAGGCGGTGAGCAATGACCTGCCGTTCAAGACGCGCCACCGCATCGGCACCGTCAATTCGATCAACTGGGCGCGCGTCTCGGCGCAGGTGGTGTACTACTTCAAGGGCTACTTCGCGGCGACCACCGCGAGTGACCAGCCGGTCAGCTTCTGCGTGCCCTCGGGCAACTTCGGCAACGTCTGCGCCGGCCACATCGCTCGCCAGATGGGCCTGCCGATCGACAAGCTGGTAGTGGCCACCAACGAGAACGATGTGCTCGACGAGTTCTTCCGCACCGGGGTCTACCGCCCGCGCAAGACCGCCGAGACCCGCCAGACCTCGAGCCCGTCGATGGACATCTCCAAGGCGAGCAACTTCGAGCGCTTCATCTACGACCTCACCGGTCAGGATGGCGCGCGCGTGGCCGAACTCTGGCGCGAGGTCGACAGCGGCGGCGCCTTCAGCCTCGCCGGGACTGATCTGTTCGCGCAGGTGAGCGCTCGCTACGGATTCCAGAGCGGGCGCAGCACGCACGCCGATCGCCTCAACACCATCCGCACCTGTCGCGACCGCCACAGCCGCTTGGTCGACACCCACACCGCCGATGGCCTCAAGGTGGCCTGGGAACTGCGCGACCCCGCCGTGCCGATGATCGTGCTTGAGACGGCGCTGCCAACCAAGTTCGAGGAGACGATGGTCGAGGCGCTCGGCGAGCGTCCGCCACGCCCGGCTGGCCTCGAGACCCTCGAGTCGCTGCCGCAGCGTTCGCAGGTCATGGACGTCGATGTCGATGCGGTGAAGGCGCTGATCGCCGCGGCTGACGCCTAGTACAGTTGCCCTATCGGCCAGCGAATGAGTCTCTCTTCGTAGCGACTTCGCGCAGCGAGAAGGGAGCTCGTGCGCTGGCTTAAGAGCTGCCCTCCAGCCACTCTGCCAGTGCTACCACCACGTCGGCGCCGAGCAACTTGCTCCGTTCGCCGTTCCAGCCGGTGTCCGGCTGCGGGTCGTCGTCGTGGTCCTTGAACGGCATTTCCAAAGTTAGCGACACGCAACTGTGGGTGTGCGCGACCCATTTGGACGCTAGCGTGAGCATCTCCTCGCCAAAGCGCTCGGGATGATAGCCGTGCGTCTGCTGAAAGCGCGGACTGAGACGCTCCAGCGCGTCGCAGAACTGCTTTTCTCGCCGTATGTGGGTCTCGCCGTAGCCCGGCACCATGCCGGCCCCGTCGATGAACACGTACGGGATGGTCTCGTCGCCGTGCACATCGAGAAAGAAGCCGACACCGCTGGCGCGCATGGCCTGCTGCACACACAGCACCTCGGGGCTGCATTCCGCCGAGGGGGTGCGCCACTCGCGGTTGAGGTTTGCGCCGGCTGCGTTGCAGCGCAAGTGACCCCTCACACTGCCGTCCGGGTTCATATTGGGGACGACGTGTACCGTGGCGCGCTCGCGCACCGCAACCGCTGCCGGTGAGTCGCCAAGCAGCGCCTCGAGCAGGCCCTCGGTCAGCCACTCCGCCATCGACTCGCCGGGGTGTTGGCGCGCGATGACCCACACCGGCAGTGGACCCGAACCGATGATGACGCAGTCGATGTCCCGGCTCTCGAGGCTCGCACCGAGGCGCTCGACCCGTGCCAGGGGCGACACCGCGCAGCGGCCGATCAGCGCCTGATGCCGCTCCCACGAGTAGGGCTCAAAGTAGGCCAGCCAGATGGTGTCAGTCGCAGGCGTCAGGCGGAGGGTGAGGCGGCCGCCGTCATACGAGGTGTCGGCCACCCGACGCCACTGGACGTGGTCGGCCGAGACACAGGCCTTGTAGCCAGGCCAGCCGCCCGGGTAGCTGCACTGCGCGGCGTTCTCCAGATGCAGGGTCAGCGGCACATTGCGCACGCCGTGCACGCGGAAGTGGAACCACTGCCGGTGCTCGCCGCCAGCGTCGTCACGCACCCGTAGCCGGATGTCGTCGGGGCGCGACGCATCGACCACCTCGATGTTGCCGCTGTCAAAGTTGGTGCTCAGCACCACGCTCATGGCGCTGCGGCCGTCACCACCAGTCCGGCGTGTTCCAAGGCCTCGGCGAGTTGCACCACCGACATGGCGTAAAAACTCGACCGGTTGTAGCGGGTGATGACGTAGAAGTTCTGTAGGCCGACCCAGTACTCGGCCTTGTCACCCTCGCCGTAGCGGAGAAAGACACCCAGTTCGGTACCCGGCACGTCGCCCAGCGCACGCACGCCTTGCTCGCGCAATTCGGCGAGAGACGTGTCCGGCTTGATGCCCCCTGTCGCGTCTGGAGTGCCGTCGACAGTTGCCTTGAGGGCGACCGGGCGTCCGCTTTGCCAGCCGTGGCGAACCAGAAAATGCGCGACGCTCGCGATCGCATCTGACGGGTTCTGCCAGAGGTCGATGTGCCCGTCTTCGTCTCCATCCACGGCATATTTTTGCCAGCTGCTGGGCATGAACTGCGGCATACCCAAGGCCCCGGCGTAGCTGCTGCGGATGTCGGCCACGTTGAGCTTTTGCGCTTGTGCGAGCACCAGCAGCGACTCCAGCTCGCCACGAAAGAACGTGGCCCGCGGCGGATACTCGAAAGCCAGCGTGGCAAGCACATCAAAGGCTTTGTGCCGTCCGATATTGTTGCCATAAGCAGTCTCGACGCCGATCAGAGCCACCAAAACGCTGGCCGGGATGCCGTTCTGTCGGGCAGCTGCCTCGATGCTCATGCGGTTGCGATCCCAGAACTCGATTCCGAGCCGGATGCGCTTGGCGTTGACGAAGTTGCCGCGGTAACGCGACCAGTCGGGCGGACGCGAGATGGGTGGCGGGGCGATCAGTCGCAGCACGTCGGACCGCCTTGAGGCATCGGCGAACAGCAAGCAGGTGTCGGCGGAGGCTAGGCCGTGGCGAGTTTGCATTTCGCTGGCAAAGGCGGCGATGTCGGTGCGCTCGCAGCTCAACTCGGCGGCGTGCAGCGAGGTGCTGCCGTGCATCAAGAGCGGCAACAGGCAGCAGGCCAGCCAGCGCCGCATCATCAATCGCGACGGGCGCGCGAGTCGCCCCAAGCGCCCTCGTTGAGTTCGCGGATTTGACCGTGGCGGTCGACGCAGTAGTTGCCGGAGAGGATGGCGTCCTCGAATACGGCGCCAGCAGCGACGCGTGTATAGGGGAACAGTACGCAGCGCGACACATGGGCGCCGGCTTCAATCACGCAGCCATGGCCGATCCAGGTTGGCCCGGTCACGCGTGCGCCTTGTTCGATGTGGCTGCCAGAGCCGATGTGAACTGGCCCGGCCAGGGCGTCGCGGCTGGCGTCGACCCGCACATTCAGGCCTTCCCAGATGCCGACCCGGCTCTGACTACCCGGCATCCGCATGCCTGCGACTTCACCTTGCATGACGCGTTGGCAGACCGTCCAGTAGTCCGACACCTTGCCGATGTCGATCCAGTTGAAGCGCTGGCGCTGTGCGTAAAACGGGGCGCGGCTACTCACCAGATCCGGGAACAACTGGCTGCCGATGTCGTAAAAGGTGCGGGTCGGGATGCGCCCGATCACCGTCGGCTCGAAGATGTAAATGCCAGTACTGGCCCAGTTGCTGCGGGCTTCTTCGCGCTCGGGTTTTTCTTGGAAGGACGAGATTCGGCCGTGATCATCGGTGACCACCACGCCGTAGTCGCTCACCGCCTCCCAAGGCACCTCCGAGGCGATGACGCTGGCCTCGGCGCGTTGCTGGCGATGCTCGGCCAGAGCCGCACCGATGTCGAGGTCGATCAGCGCGTCGCCGCAGAGCACCAGCGTTGTGGTGTCAAAGAATCCGCCGAAGTCTTGGATCTTGCGCACACCGCCGGCCGACCCGATGGGCTGCGGCACCACTTCGCCGCCGCGCAGGTCGCCCTCGAACGAGTAGCCGATCTCGACACCGAAGCGAGAGCCGTCGCCGAAGTAATTCTCGATCTGCTCGTGCAGATAGCTCACATTGACCATGATCTCGTGGATGCCATGGCGGGCGAGATGCTCGATCAGGTATTCCATGACCGGCTTGCCGAGGATCGGGATCATCGGCTTGGGCATGTCGTGGGTCAGCGGTTGGACCCGGGTCCCCTTGCCGGCGGCAAGGATCATGGCTTTGGCGTGAGTGCGTGACATAGGCAGATTGTTTCAGAAAAAAGCCCGCCTCTGGGGCGGGCTTTGCAGCAGACGCAGTCGGGTTTACTTGACGCGGTTGCGGTACTCGGCGGTGCGGGTGTCGATTTCGATCTTGTCACCGATTTCGACAAAGGCTGGCACCTGGATGATGAAGCCGGTTGGCTTGATGCGGGCGGGCTTCAGCACCTTGCCCGAGGTGTCGCCCTTGACTGCAGGCTCGGTGTATTCCACTTCGCGCACCACCGAGGTCGGCAGTTCGACCGAGATGGCACGACCTTCGTAGAAGGTGACCTCGCAGGGTAAGCCGTCGTCGAGGTAGTTGAGCGCGTCACCCATGTTGTCGGCCTCGACCTCGAACTGGTTGTACTCGGCGTCCATGAACACGTACATCGGGTCAGCGAAGTAGGAGTAGGTCACGTCCTTGCGTTCGAGCATGATCAGGTCGAACTTGTCGTCGGCCTTAAACACGGTCTCGGTGCCCGAACCCGACAGCAGGCTCTTGAGCTTGACCTTCATCACCGCCGAGCTGCGGCCCGACTTGTTGTATTCGGCTTTCTGCACAACCATCGGTTGGCCGTCGAGCATGATCACATTGCCGCTGCGCAATTCTTGTGCGGTCTTCATAGCCAGTCACCCGTACACGTAGGAAATCAAACGCGAGATTGTACTGTGCTGGCTGCGAACTCCGCTAGCGTGACAGCAAGATCGGGTCCTGCGGCGAGTCGCGTGCGCCAGTCGGACGCGGCTTGCTGCGCCGCTGTCCAGTCGGCCAACGCGCGGTTCCAGCAGTTGGCGAGGCTGTCGCTTGCGCCGGGCTCACAGTTAAATGCCCGGTTGAGCTCCGCCCAGGCAGGGGGCATGGGGCCACGGCCGAGCCAGGCCTCGACTTTGGCCGAACGTGTGGCGGCCTCCTGACGGTACGCCTGCCAGATCAGGGGCTTGCCAGCCCACTGCGCGCGCACCCAGCTGTCCTCTCCGCGCACCCAGTTGAAGTCGCACCGTGCTAGCAGCGCGTCGTAGGCGTCCTGGTCGAGAAACGGCACGCGTAGCAGCGTCAGCGCCCCGTCTTGCCAGACGGCCCCGGGTTCCGGGTCGAGGGCGCGTCCGCCAAGGTCGGACGGCAGCCCGGCCGGCACCAGTGCGCGGATCGGTCGTGGTCCCTGCGCCATGGCGTCGAGCAATTCGGCGAGCCGCGAGTCGCGGTAACAGAACACGCTGGCGGTGAGCGTGGCGGCGTCCTGCGGCGCTTTCAGCGCGTCGAGTACCGCGTCAGGCAGGGCTGGCAATCGATCGAGTGGCCGCAGCAGCCCGCCGGTGCGAGCGGTAAATCCCGGGTAAAAGAACTGGCAGACAAGACCGTCAGCCTGCAGCGAGGGCAGCCGATGACAGCCTTCGACCCAATCTTCGGCCGACAGATGGTCGAGGTTGATCCACACCGGCTGAACGCCAGTCGCACGCTGCCGCTGCATGGATTCGCGGTACGCGGGTGGCAGCCCACCCCCGAAGGTCTCGACCACGACGTCGGCGGGTTCTACCACGGCGTCCCAGGGCACGATGTGTACGCCGCTGCGGTCGCGGCCTTCGGGTGGCGGTGGTTGGATCAGCGCCAGCAGCACCGCCGGCTGGTCGACCAGAAGACGCACGATGCGGTCGGGCACTTGCGCCAGGGCGCGCGCCAGTCGCAGGCAGACGCCAGCGTCGCCGTAGTGGTCGACCACCCGGCAGACCACGTCCCAGCGCTGCGGCGTTACGGTTTCGGGCATGTTCGATCCGGACGCGAGGCCGGTCGGCGCGATTGACTTCTCACAAGTCCGGCGAGAGCCGGAGACGTACAATACGAGCACTTCGTCTACCGAAAGATTCTGGCATGAAACGCTCGCCCTTCACCCGCCGCCCGCGTCTCGCCCGCGAGGCCGATCAACTGGTCTGGCTGGCCGAGGGACTCGCCCGCTCATCGAGCCGGGTCGAGGACGCGTTCTGGGAGTCACGCCTGATCGCCGAGGTCGAGTCACTGGTCGAGGCTGAGGACGAGGCCGCGCTGACGGCGGCACTCGATCGCCTGTCGCAAGCCGGCGATCGTGGCTTTGAGGAGCTGGCCGACGTCATCGAGTCGCGCTGTGAATCCACGGGTACCGCCGCCGATGATCCGCAAGCCGGCATGCTGCTGCTGGCGATCCCGGTGCTGGCGTGGTCGCGTCTGCGCATCCCCGCAGGCAATCTGCCCGATGCACTGCTCGCCCAGGTCCGCAGCGACCTGCAGGCGCACGTCATCGACGCGGAGGCGCGATTGGTGCTGGGGGATTTCCTGTTCAGCCCAGACCAGTTGCCGCAGGGCTATATCGCCACCGCCAATCTGGCGCGACGCTTCTTTGCGGCTTTGGAAGCGAAACGCCCCTTGCGGCTCGATGCGGGCGATTTTCCGGAGACCGGGCAGTTCTTGTCGGACGCCCGCTACATCCTGGCAGCGGTGTCGGCGGCACCCGGCAGCGCGCTGTTCCGCTGGCAGGCCGAAGACAGCAACCGCGACGCCCTGCTGGCGGCTTGGAGTGAGGCGGCGCGCAACACGCTGTCGGGCGCTTTCCCGGCCTGTGCCATCGACGTGCTCGGGCCGCAGGCGTTCTTTTCGGCGTGCCGCGAGTCGGATCGGCAGCTCCGCCCCTACTCGCTCAACGCCGGGGTCGAATTCTTGCGTGCCACCTTGGGCGTCGAGCCAGCGTCTTTGCGCGCGTTTGTCGGCGGCTTTCACGGGCATCGCCTCGAGGAGTATCGCGTCGGCTTTGCCCTGCCAGAGGGTGAGGCAGTGATTCATGGCGTGGTTTGGCCCTTGCTCGACGCTGAAGACGAGAACAGCGACGTGATCGCCGATGTCGAGCAGCGCTTGCGCGACGCTGGCATCGTGCAGATCCAAGTGTTCGAGCAGCGTTTCCCGTTGGAATTCTGCGATGACTGTGGCGCGCCGCTGTACCCGAACGAGGATGGTGAGCCGGTGCATCCGGAGATGCCCGAGCAGCCGACCAGCCCATCGGCACATCTGCACTGAAAACCCGCTGCGGCGGTCATCTGCGGCGGCCGTTCCAGAAAAGGCTTCGGGACTCGCCCCCTCGCCTGCGGTCAGGTATGACTCGGTCGCTGCGTGCCTCTCGCTTTGCAGTTGACCATCTTCGCGACCTTGTCCAGCTCAACCGCCGAGGTCGCTAGATAGTATTTCGTTATCAAGGCAAGCATAACAATCAGTTGGACTGATCAATCGCGGCTCCGCAGAATCCGTCCCGTTGCATCGATTCCCGGTGCACAGGACACTCAAAGGAGCCTCACATGTCTTTCAGCCAAACGGGTAACAGCCACGAAGGCAAGCCGGTCCCCAGCGTCACCTTCCGCATCCGCAAGAACAACGACTGGGCCACCCTCAGCACCGAGCAGATCTTCAAAGGCCGCACCGTGGCTGTGTTCTCGCTGCCCGGCGCGTTCACTCCGACCTGTTCGTCGACCCACCTGCCCCGTTACAACGAGCTCGCCGAGACCTTCTTTGCCAACGGCGTCGACGAGATCGTCTGCATCTCAGTCAACGACCCCTTCGTCATGGCCGAGTGGGGCGCCGAGCAGGAGGCCGACAACGTCACCCTGATTCCAGACGGCAACGGCACCTTCACCGAAGGCATGGGCCTGCTGGTCGACAAGAGCGACCTCGGCTTCGGCAAGCGCTCCTGGCGCTACTCGATGCTGGTCAAGGATGGCGTGGTCGTGAAGCAGTTCATCGAGCCGGACAAGGCCGGCGACCCGTTCGAGGTGTCCGATGCCGACACCCTGCTGGATTTCATTAACCCGAACGCCAAGAAGCCGGACCAGGTTGCCATCCTGACCCGCGTCGGCTGCCAGTTCTGCGCCAAGGCCAAGGCCCTGTTGGCTGAGCTCGGCATCCGTTACAACGAGATCCCGCTCGGCCACACCAACCGCAGCCAGGTGGTGCGCGCCATTACCGGTGAGGGCACAGTGCCGCAGGTCTTTATCAATGGCGAGCATATCGGTGGCTGGGAAGCTCTCGCCGCGTGGGCTGGCCGCAGCGACAAAGCCGCCTGAGGAGGCCGCCATGCAACAGCACACCGTCGACGTCGCCGTGCTGGGTGCCGGTACCGCCGGACTGGCCGCCTACCGCGCGGCGGTGGCGGCCGGGAAGCGCGCCGTCATCATTGAGGGCGGGGCGTTTGGTACCACCTGCGCGCGGGTCGGTTGCATGCCCAGCAAGCTGCTGATCGCCGCTGCTGAGGCTGCCCACGGGGTCGAGAACTGGCCCACCTTCGGCTTGCGGGTCGATGGCGCGCTGCGAGTCGACGGTCGCGCTGTGATGGCGCGGGTTCGCCGCGAGCGTGACCGCTTCGTCGGCTTCGTGCTCGAGGGGGTCGACAAGATCCCCGCCCGCGACAAGCTCATTGGCTACGCGCACTTCACCGGTCCACACACGCTCGAGGTGCAGGGTACCGATGGCGCAGTCGCGCACCGCGTCGAGTTCGGCAGCGCGGTGATCGCCACCGGTTCGTCGCCTGACCTGCCGCCAGCCCTGCGCGCTGCCGGCGACCGTTTGATTGTCAATGACGATGTGTTCAGCTGGGATGACCTGCCGCGCTCGGTGGCGGTGTTCGGCCCCGGCGTGATCGGTCTCGAAATCGGCCAGGCTTTGCATCGCCTGGGTGTCGCGGTGCAGGTGTTCGGTCGCGGTGGTCGCGTCGGTCCGTTCCAGGATCCGGCGCTGCAGGACTACGCCCGCGCGACGCTGTCAGCCGAATTCCCGTTGCACGCCGACGCGCAGCTCGTTCGCGTCGAGCGTGACGGCGACGCGGTGCGCATCACCCACCGCGTCGATGGCGTCGAGCAGACGCTGCGGGTCGACTACGTGCTGGCCGCCACCGGCCGCACGCCCAACGTGCGGGGATTGGGTCTCGAGCACACCAGCATCACCCTGAACGAGCGAGGCGTGCCGCTGTTCGACCGCCATACGCTCCAGTGCGGCACCTCGCACATCTTCATCGCTGGCGACGCCAACGCCGACCTGCCGCTGTTGCACGAGGCTGCCGATGAGGGCCGTATCGCCGGTGACAATGCTGCGCACTTTCCGGCGGTGCAGCCGGGTCAGCGGCGGACGCCGATCGGCGTGGTCTTCTCCGACCCGCAGATGGCGACGGTCGGCGTGCCATTCGGCCAGCTTGACGCTGCCAAGGTGGTGACCGGTGCTGTGAGCTTTGAGGACCAGGGCCGCTCGCGCGTGATGCTGCGCAACCAGGGTGTGTTGCACGTGTACGTCGACATCGACAGTGGCCGCTTGTTGGGCGCCGAGATGATCGGCCCCGACGCCGAGCACATCGCCCATTTGTTGGCCTGGGTGGTGCAGTTGGAGCAAACCGTTGATGGGGTGTTGGCTCTGCCGTTCTATCACCCGGTGGTCGAGGAGGGTCTGCGCACGGCTTTGCGCGATGCCAAGGCCAAGCGCGACATGGCGCTGACCTTACGCTCGATGGCAGCCTAGATCGGCGCTGCGACAGCGTCGGCGAACCCCTCGCGCAAGTCTGTGCAATCTTCTTCGGCGTCCCATGGGATCAGGCTGTAGATCCGTTGGACGCCGAGGTCGCGCAGCTGGTGCGGCACGCCATGGCCGAAGCGCAGGTGGCCGGAGCCCATCAATGCCACCACCTGGCGTTCCGCTACGCTGCTGGCGATGCCACTGGCCATGGCGCGGTCCCACAACAACTGCGCCTCGGTGAAGCGCTCAAAGTCGCCATGAGCCGGCTGGTGACCTTCGGGCAGGTGCGCGGCATGGGCATCGAAGGTTTCGCGCAGCTCGCTCAGATATTCCGGTAGCGGGCGCGCTGGCGTGCCCAGCTCGACGGCCAGCGCGGCGTCGAGCGCCTGCCAACCCGAGGTGGCCACCGCACGCACCGACGTGCGGTCGACGTTCAGTGCCCGCAGTGGCAGTCCGTGGTCCCGGGCGAAGCGGAAGATCGGCAGGTACATTTCGGCGTCATAGCCCCAAGTACGCTCCCAGTCCGTACGCTGAAGAAATTCGGATTCGCTGAGGCGACCGGCGGTCCAGTCGTCAAGCACCGGCTGCAGACTGCGTGGGAACATCTCAACGCCGACGCTGAGTTTGGGGTTGCCCCGATACAGGGCTGCCAGCGTCTGCAATTGCCAGCGGTGGTGGCTTGCCTCATTGTGGCTCTCACCGAGCAGCACCACGCGCGCGGCAGACGCTGCACCCAGCACGGCTTCTGCCGACACCGCAGCGCCACCGGGAAGTCGCCATTCGCCAGACGGTACGCACGTCGACGATTCTGCCGCGTGAGCGCTCAGCGTCAGGGACGCCAACGCAGCCAAAATCAGGGCCACTAAGGTGGGCTGTGTCGTCAAGCGCGGGATTATGTTCATCCGGCTCAGACTGCACCGTGGGTCCAAGGTTCGTGGGTGCATAAGACGAGACTCAATCTAATGGTCTGGGCTATGATTGACGTCGTCCTGATAATTTTTACCTTGCACGATGACGCTCAACGAATTGCGCTACGTGGTCGCCGTGGCCCGCGAACGCCATTTTCGGCGTGCCGCCGAGCGGTGCTTTGTCAGTCAGCCGGCGCTCTCCGCCGCCATCGGCAAACTCGAGGACGAGCTCGGCATCAAATTGTTTGAACGCAGCAAGTCGGACGTCAGCATTACGCCGATCGGCGCACTGATCGTCGAGCAGGCGCAGCGCACCCTCGACGAAGCCGAGCGGATCCGCGAGATTGCTGGTGGCGGGCGAGACCAGCTGGTGGGTACGCTCAAGATCGGGGCCATCTTCACCGTCGGGCCCTATCTGTTCCCGTCGTTGATCCCGGCGGTCAAGGCCATCGCGCCGCAGATGCCCCTGCAAGTCGAGGAGAACCTGACCGGCAACCTCGCCGCGCAGTTGCGGGAGGGCAAGTTGGACGCTGTGCTGGTGGCAGAACCGTTCGCCGTGTCGGGGGTGGTCACCGAGGCCCTGTATGACGAAGACTTCGTGGGTGTGGTCGCAGCGGAGCACCCCTTGTCCCGCGAGGCACGCATTCGGCCCGAGCAACTCGCGGGCGACAAGATCCTGTTGCTGGGAGAGGGCCACTGCTTTTCGAACCAGGTCTCGGTGCTGTGCCCAGAGCTTGATCCCAGTGCCGAAGTTCAGCACGGCAACTCGCTGGAGACGCTGCGCAATATGGTGGCTTCCGGTCTGGGCGTGACCCTGCTGCCGGCCAGTGCCGCCTGTGGTCCCTACGCCAATCCTTTGGTGCGCTGCATTCCCTTTGAGGCGCCGGCACCGTCGCGCCGCATCGTCCTGGCCTGGCGCAAGCGTACGGTGCGCGAGCAGGCCATCGCGGCAGTCGCCACCGCCGTGCGCCAGGTTGCCGCACCGTGGATGCGGGTGATCCCGCCGTCCGTATAATCCGCCGCTCTTCCGCGCGACGCGACACCGCCCATGCCCTTCGAATCCGAGATCGCCCGTCGGCGTACTTTCGCCATCATCAGTCACCCGGACGCGGGCAAGACCACGCTCACTGAAAAGCTGCTCTGGTTTGGCGGCGCCATCCAGGTCGCCGGTGAAGTGCGCGCGCGCAAGGCCGCCCGCCATGCGACCTCCGACTGGATGGAGCTGGAGAAGCAGCGCGGCATCTCGGTGACCAGCTCGGTGATGCAGTTCCCCTACCGCGACGCCATCGTCAATCTGCTCGATACGCCGGGCCACCAGGACTTCTCCGAGGACACTTACCGCACGCTCACGGCCGTGGACTCGGCGGTGATGGTGATCGACTCGGTCAATGGCGTTGAGGCACAGACCATCAAACTGCTCGAGGTCTGCCGCCTGCGCGACACGCCCATCCTCACCTTCATCAACAAGCTCGACCGCGAGGGCCGCGAGCCGATCGACCTGCTGGACGAGATCGAAAAGACCCTGGACATGCCCTGCGCGCCGATGACCTGGCCGATCGGCATGGGCAAGCGCTTCCGTGGCGTGTACCACCTCTACGACGACCGCATCTTCTTCTTCGACCCGCACGCCGAGAAGGGCACCTCGGAGGTCATCGAAGGCTTGGCTAACCCGCGGTTGGACGAGCTTATCGGCACGCAGGCGCAGGAGCTGCGCGACGAAATCGAGTTGGTGCGCGGCGCCTCGCACGCCTTCGAGAAGGACGCCTACCTCGCCGGCCAGCAGACGCCGGTGTTCTTTGGCAGCGCGGTCAATAACTTCGGCGTGCAAAGCCTGCTCGACGCCGTGGTCGACCTCTCGCCGCCACCTCAGTCGCGCCCCACCAGCGCCCGTGAGGTGAATCCGGCCGAGAAGCCCTTCACCGGCTTCGTGTTCAAGATTCAGGCCAATATGGACCCGCGCCACCGCGACCGCATCGCTTTCGTGCGGGTGTGTTCCGGCCGCTTCGAGCGCGGCATGAAGCTCAAACAGGTCGGCAGTGACAAGCTGCTGGCAGTCAACAACGCCATCACCTTTATGGCGCAAGACCGCAACACGACCGATGAGGCCTTCCCCGGCGACATCATCGGCATTCCCAATCACGGCACCATCAAGTTGGGCGACACCTTCAGCGAGGGCGAGGGCTTCCGCTTCACTGGGATCCCGAGTTTCGCGCCGGAGCTGTTCCGCCGCGCGCAGATTCGCAATCCGCTCAAGCTCAAGCAGCTGCACAAGGGCTTGCAACAGCTGGCGGAGGAGGGCGCGACCCAGCTATTCCGGCCGATCGCCAGCAACGACCTCATTCTCGGCGCGGTGGGCACGCTGCAGTTCGACGTCGTGGCGCATCGGCTCGAGCACGAATATGCGGTGGAATCGGTGTTTGAGGGCTGCACCTGGGCCACGGCGCGCTGGTTGCGCGGGCCGGACGCCGACATCAAGCAGCTGGTCGATAAGTCGCCGCAAAATATTGCACTGGATGGTGCCGGCGATTACGTCTACCTCGCACCCAATCGCGTCAACTTACAGATGGCGCAAGAGAAGTTTCCCGGCATCACCTTCGCCGCGACGCGCGAGATCGCCTAGCGCTCAGAACAGCTCGATGCGCTCGCCGTGCAGCACGCCGATGTCGTTGCTGCCGGTCAGCGCGGCGCTGTGGTCGATGTGTTGGTGGACCATCACGTATTCCTTCTGCAGACGCGCCAGACGCATGGCGAAGGAGTCGCGATTCTCGGACGATTCGGGTGTTAAGCCGTCGGTTAGCTGCTGGCGCCAGGCTTCGATGTGCGCGGTGAGCTCGTCGAGTCCCTTGCCGATGGTCTCGAGCTGCTGGCGGGTGATGTCCTGGAACTGCATCTCACCCAGCGCGTCCGCGATGTCAGCGGACATCTCGTCGTTGCGAGTGCGCAGCAGGGCGCCGAGCCCGTTAAGAAAGCCCAGAACGTCGTCCAACTCGCTGGCCAGCTTGTCCATATTCTCGACCGTCTCGTCAACGTTCAGCAGATCGCTCAGATGCTCGATGTCATCGGCCATGTGCTTGATGTCGCTGCGAATCTGTGTGCTGAATCCGGCGATTCCGTCATTGACCCGCTGAGCGGCGGTCTCGGTCTCTAGCGCGAGTTTGCGCACCTCGTCGGCGACCACACTAAAGCTGCGACCGGCGTCTCCGGCCCGGGCCGCTTCAATCGCCGCGTTGAGCGCCAGCAGGTTGGTCTGCTTGGCGATGTTGCTAATCATCTGGATCAGCGGTGACAGCTCGCTCACGCCTTGCAGGAACTTGTCGATGCGGACCCGTTCGCGCTCGGCGCTCGCACCGGCGGCCGACTGGTAGCGGCGCAGATTTTCGAGTGTGTTACGGCTCTGGGCGATGTGGGTGTTGGCGCGTTCTGAGAATGCGATGGAATGCTGGTGGGTCTCGTCCACTTGTTGCGTCAGGGAGCGGTTGTGCTGATACAAGGCGTCGAGCCGCTGCATCAGGTTCATCGACGCTTCCTCGGTATTGCTGCTGATGGTGCTGATGTGACGCCGCAAGACAGCGTCGAACAGGCCGAACTCGGCCATGTCGCCAGCCAGCAGCGCGCTGACGTCGGGGGCTTGCGCTGGTGGTGCAATGGCCTCGGCGCGGCGAACGCGCTGGGCTTTGGCCATCCAACCCGCGGCAAAGCCGACGAGGACCGCCAGAGCTGCGACGATCACCAGGGTCGCCGTCATCACGCCCCCGGCACCACCTGTTTGATCACCTTGATCAGGTCCTGCCCCCCAACTGGCTTGACCAGCCAGCCGGTCGCGCCGCTCTGCTTGGCTTCGTCGCGTTTGCCTTGCTGCGACTCGGTGGTCAGCGCCAGGATGGGCGTGAAGCGCAGGATCGTGCGAGCCTTTTTGATGAACTCGATGCCGTTCATGTTCGGCATATTGATGTCGGTGATGATCAAGTCAGGCTTGAGCCCGGATTTGAGCTTGTCGAACGCGATCACTCCGTCGGTCGCGGTGTCGGTCTTGAATCCCGCCATGTCGAGGGTCTGTCGCAGGCTCATCAGCATGGTGGCCGAGTCATCCACCAGCAGCACGGTCTTCATTGCAGGCTCACTCCTCGCGTTTGGATTGAACGGCGGCGAGGGTCTCGAGCAAGAACCCTGGCGGCGGGACGGCGGATAGCCGCGGTCTGCAAGCCATCAGAACTTGCAACACCGCGGCGTGCAGGTGCTCGCAGGCTTGCAGGTCGGCACTGCCTTCGGGGTTTTGCATCATCCACGACAACAGGCCTTCGGCCTCGTCGACACTGCAGACGCCGCTGAACACGGCGGTGTCTTCACCAAACTCGATCGGCATCAGAGCAGCTCCTTGAGATTGAGGACCATCAGCACCGAGCCATCGCCGAGTAAGGCGGTGCCGGCGTAGCCTCCCAATTCGCCGAGCACGCCCTCGAGCGGCTTGAGGATCAGGTCGAGGGTGGCGTCGAAGTCGTCAACGATCACGCCCACGTCCTGATCGCCCAGGCGAATCACCAGAACGGCCACCTCGCCGGCCTCGTTGGCGACCGGCTGCGCGGGGATGCGCAACAGATCGTTGAGCGCATACAGCGGCACGATGCGGCCGCGCAGCACGGTGGTGCGCTGCTGTTTGATCTGGTGGATGGCCTCGGCGGGGACCCGCACCGTCTCGACCACCATGTCCATCTGCACGCCGAACATCTGTTCCGCCGAGCGGATGATCATGACGTTGGTGACCGCCATCGACAGTGGCAAAGCGATGCGGATGCGCGTTCCGCGTCCCAGTTCGCTGCTGAGTTGCACCTGACCTTGGGCCCGCTCGATGGCGCTGCGCACCACGTCCATGCCAACGCCACGTCCCGATAGATCACTGATCTGCTCGGCGGTGGAGAGCCCGGCAGCGAATACCAGCTGCACCGCCTCGTGGTCGGTCATGGTGGCCGCGCGCGCTTCGTCGATCAGGCCGCGGTCGAGGGCCTTGGCCTTGATGCGTGCCGGGTCGATGCCACGACCGTCGTCGCCGATCTCGATGATGACGCGGTCGGCTTCCTGGAAGGCGGTGATGCGAATCAGGCCGATCTCGCGTTTGCCGGCGGCACGGCGCTCGTCGGGCGGCTCGAGGCCGTGGTCGAGACTATTGCGGACAATGTGGATGAGCGGGTCGGCCAGCGATTCGACGATGTTTTTGTCGGCCTCGGCGTCTTCACCCTCCATGTACAGCTCGACCTGTTTGCCAAGCTTGCGTGAGATGTCGCGCACCAGACGCGGGAATCGCTGGAAGATGCTGCCCACCGGCAGCATCCGCACTTGCATGATGGCGTCCTGCATCTCTTCCGCGATGCGGTTGATGACGCCGTACTGGGTTTTGATGTCGCGTGCGATCTCGCGCGGGTTGCTGCTGGTTTCGGCGCGGGCGGCCAAATAGGGTAGCGAGTTCTTGGCCACGACCATCTCGCCAATCAAGTCCATCAGCCGGTCGATCTTTTCCTGCGACACTTTGAGCACCTTGCTGGCGCCCGATTCGCTGGTGCCGGCCTCTGCCAGCAATTCGCTCCGCGCAAATCCCTCTGCCGCCAGCGGACGTAGAGCGGTGTCATCGGCAGAGGTCTTGGCCGCTGGCCCAGGCGTCTGCGCGCGCGGGTGTTCCGCCGTCGCGACTGGCACCGGCACCGGCGAGTGCACCGAGGCCGCAACGACCGCGGGCGGCGCGTCGCCAGTCCAGCCGTCGATGGCGCGCAGCAGACCCTCGATGTCAGCGCGCGCGGCGGTCTCGAGCACCGCGTTGGCGGCGTCGGGACGACCCTCGTAGCGGCAGATCGACGCCAGGACGCGGCCGACCGCCAGCAAGCTGGTCTCAATCGGGTTGCTCTCGATGAGACGCCGCTGGCTTTGCAGCATCCGTTCGATCAGGTGCTGCTCTTCCTCTGACAGGCCGACCAGTCGACCTACACCCGCTTTTGACGGGCGCAGGGGCGTCGCCGGAGGGTCGACCGGGTCGCGCGGGGCTTGGGTGCCCTCGGCCATCTGGTTGAGTACGCGTGCCAAAGGGTCGCCACTGGCGGTCTTGAGTGACAGCTGCAGCGCTTCGTCGATGGCCTCGTGGCCGGTGCCGTGCGCGTTGGCCAAGCCCCGCAAGACCATCGCGACGGAACGCCAGATGCCCTCGCTGCCTTCGCCTCGCGCTCGAGCCAGCACCTCGTACTGCGATCGTAGGATGCGCGCTGCGGCTGATTCGTCTTCTTCGCTGAGTCCGCGGTCGGCCAAGGTTGCGGCATCGCGGGCGGGTGTCCCGGTTGCCGGCGTTGCCAAGGGCTGTCCGGTGTTTGCCGCTACCGTGTCGATCTCGACTTGATCGATGACGTAGCGAAAATGCTCCTGCAAAGCTTCGCGACTGGCCTCACACCAGCCCTCGATGGCGAGGTTGCAATCGTATGGGTCCAGCAAATCCAGTGCGGGCCAGGGTTGCACCGGTTCAACGGTGATCCGCTGCAGTCCGGGCGCTTGCAGAGCGTTGTAGAGCGGGTCTTCGCCTTTGAAAAAGCAGCCGCGTTCGGCGATGTAACGAAAGTGCATGCCACTGGTGGCGCCAGGCAGCGGCGCCTCGCCAGTTTCAGGCGGGTCTGCCGGCGCGAGGGCCGGCTCAGGGTCTGCCGCTATTGGGCTTTGCGACAGCGGACCGGCGCGCAGTGCGCGCAAAGTGACCGCGAGTTCGCGACCCGCCTCGCATAGGCGGGGGTCGAGTGCTTTGCCGGCGTCGATGTTGTCGAGCATCAGCGAGACGATGTCCATGCATTCCAGCAGGTGATCGGCGACCTCGGCGTCAAAGCCGCGAGTGCCGTCGCGCACCACATCGAGCAGGTCCTCGCCCGCGTGTACCAAGTGCGTGAACGCGCTGTATTCGGCGAACAGGCCGCTGTTGCCTTTGAGCGTGTGAACGGCGCGAAACAATTCGTCGATGGCCGCGCTGTCCCGCGGATCACGCTCCAGCGTCAGCAGGCCTTGGGCGATCGAATCGAGGAAGTCCCGCGATTCGATAACGAACTGTTCGAGCAGCGGATTCATGTCAGGCGTGTTCCCCGAGCATCAGACGCACGCTGGTGGTCAGCTCGACTGGCCGTGCCGGCTTGATCAGGTAGAAGTTGGCGCCAGCGGCATACGCGCGGTCGGCGTCTTTGCTCTCCGATTCGGTGCTGACCATGATCGCCGGCGCTTGGGCCAGTTCAGTGCGTGAGCGCAGTTCGGCGATGAAGCGGTAGCCGTCCATTTTCGGCATGTTGATGTCGACGATGTAGAGGTCGTAAGGCGTCGACACCGCTTTTTCCAGGGCTTCAAGGCCATTGACCGCCTCATCCACCTCCAGCCCGCAATCCTCAAGGATCTTGCGGTGGTACATGCGCACTGTGGCGGCGTCGTCGATGATGAGAACGCGTTTCATGCTGCTCCCCCCTGGAAGGCTTTTTGGTAAACGATCGCATCGTCGAACTTGCGGATGCGGAAAACACTGGAGATTCGGCTCATTGATTCGGAGTGGCCGAGGCAAATGAATCCGCCCGGATTGAGGGCGTTGTAGAACACGTCGGCGGCCGCGCGACGCGAGGCGTCGTCGAAATAGATCAGCAGGTTGCGGCAGAAGATCAGGTCGAAGCGGTTGTAGGCGCGCGTGCTGAGGGTGTCGGACAGGTTGCACTGGGTGAATTCGACGGCTTGCCGCAAGTCGTCACTGATCTGCCAGTCGCCGGTGCGGGTCTTGCGGAAATACTTTTGCAGCAGCGTCGCGGGCAGGTTTTGTACCGAGCGTGCGCTGTAGATGCCTTGACGAGCCTGGTCGAGGATGCCGGTGTCGATATCCGATGAGATGATCTCGACGTCGAATTGGTGAATCCCCGGCCAGTGCTCAAGCAGGTAGATGCAGATCGAGTAGGGCTCTTCGCCCGACGAACTCGGGATCGACCAGATGCGGATGGGTTCGCGTCGCCCCTTGCGCTGAGCGAGTTCGGGCAGCAGGGCGTTGACCATGCATTTGAACTGGTATTCCTCGCGGAAAAAGTAGGTCTCGTTCACCGTCATCAGGTTGACGAGTTGCTGCAACTCATCACCGCGGGTGTCGAAGCGCAGATTTACGAAGTATTCGCGGAACGTTGCCACGCCGCTGGCAACCAGCCGCTCGACCAGCCGCTTGTCGACGAAGTAGCGTTTGCTCTCTTCGAAGTAGATGCCGGTCTTGCGGTAGAAGAACTCCCTGAACTTCAGAAAGTCCTCTTCGCTGATCGACGGTGCTGCTGCAGTCAATGTGTTCACGATGTCAGGCGGCGATCTTGTCAAGGGCGGCGGCCACCGCAAATGTGATGAACGGCTCGTCGGCAAAGCGCACTTCCAGTCGCGCCAGCGGCACCCGGGCCCGGCTGTCACCCACTTCAGCCAGAAGGTCGACCGCGGTCGCGCAGACGTTGATGTGGGGGTCGGTCTCGATCACCGCGATCAGCCAGTCGACCACTTTGGGGTGCTTCAGCGATTCGAGAATGTTGACGGCGAAGATGCGCACATCCGGATCGGGGTCGGCCAGCAGGGTCGGCATGTAGGGGGCAATGGCGTCTGGCTGCTCTTTGAGCAACTCGATGACGTCGTTGCGCAGACCGGCATCTTCGCTGCGCAGATAACCCATGACGCCCTGCACCACCTCGGGGCCGCCGGTGGTCGAGAGGCTGGACACGATCGCTTGGCGAACCGCGTAGTCCTCCTCGTCGGCCAATTGCGCCAACAGTTCGGCGATGGCGCCGCTGTCGCCTGCAAGCTCAATCGCTGCACTGCGCCGCGAGTCTGCATCGGGGCTGCTCAGTTGCATGAACAAGACCGCTCGGCTGGGCCGGCCAGCCGGCTCCTCGATGACTTCAGGGGTGCTGCTGCGGACGAGTGCCATCAGACGGTTCCTCTGCGAGACAGGCTGACACGGTACATTAGTGAATAGCCCATTGGACGAGTTGTTCGGCGATTTCCTCGGCATCCAGAACCACGCCGGCGCCACCGCGTTTGATCAATTCCCCGGGCATGCCGAACACCACCGAAGAGCGTTCGGATTCGGCGATGGTGCGACCGCCGCGGCGATGGACCTCGACCATTGCGTCGGCACCGTCGTCGCCCATCCCGGTCAGCATCACGGTGATCAGACTGTTGGGCTGACAGTAGAGCAGCGCGCTCTCGACCATAGCCTGAACCGACGGGTGCCAGTTGTAGCGGCGGTCGGCGGGCTTGACGATGCCGTACAGCTTGCCGCCGCGATCACTGATCAGCAGGTCGGCTCCGCCTTGCGCGATGTAGATGGTCCCGACCTCAAGCGGCGTCGGTTGACTGATTTCGCGCACGTTCATCGCGCATTGACCGTCCAGACGGTTGGCGAAGGACGCGGTAAAGGCCATTGGCATGTGCTGAGCCACGACCACAGGCCACGGGAAATACACTGGCAGACGGGGCAAGATCGACTCGAGCGTACGCGGCCCGCCAGTCGATACGCCCACCAGCACGAGACCGTGTGATCGCGTTGCGGCAGCGGAGGCCGCGACCAGTCGCTGTGTTGTTGTAACCGTGGGGACTTTGCTTGCGGGTCGCCGGTCCGCTGGACGGACGCGGCTCTGTGTGGCGGGACTGCTTGTCCTCGCGTCGCCGTCGGCGCTGACTGGACTGGACCCCGAGCGCTCCGGCCGACCCGTCCGCGGGCGCACCTGCGCGGCCGTCCGCAGCTTCGTCAGCAAGTCTTCACGCACTTGGTTGATCGACAGCGAGATGGTGCCGTCCGGCTTGGCGACGTAATCCACGGCACCGAGGGCCATCGCTTCGAGTGTGGCGAGGGCGCCCTTTTCGGTCAGCGAGCTCACCATAATCACGGGCGTCGGACGTCGCGTCATGATGTGCGACAGGGCCGTCAGGCCGTCCATCTCCGGCATATTGATATCGAGCGTGATGACGTCCGGTCCGAACCGTTCGAGCTGCTCGAGCGCCTCTCGCCCGTTGCGTGCCGTCTCGATCTCGAAATCGGATTCGTCCGCCAGCATCGAGACCAGCTGTTTGCGCATTAGCGCGGAGTCATCGACGATCAGGACCCGGGGCATGGGGAGGGTCTCAGGCGGCGATGTCTTGCAAGGCATCGATCTCCTCGGCTTCCAGCAACTGGTCGGGCTCGATCATCATCACCAGCCGTTTGCTGGCCTGCAGATTGGCGACCCGACGTATCAACCGGCTTTGGTCGGCCGACAGGCGTGGACTGTCCTCGATGGCGGCGTGGGGGATCTTCATCACCTCGGCCACCGAGTCGACGATGAAACCGGTGCGTGTGCCGTTGAGCAGGTAGACCATGATGCGTTGCCGGTCGTTGCGATCGATGCTGTCGAGGCCGAAACGCCGGCGCTGGTCGATCACCGCCAGAACCGTCCCGCGCAGATTGATGACGCCTTCGACGAACTCGGGCGACTTCGGCACCCGGGTCAAGGCTTCGGGCACCCGCACGATCTCTTGCACGGACTCGATCGGCACGCCGAACTCGGCGGCGCCCAGCCGAAACACCACCACTTGGGATTCGTCGGCGTTGCTGCCGTCCCTGTTGTCGATCTCTGCCACAGTCTGTGCCTCCTCAAGCGCGGACTCATGCGTCTCGTTGATGCTGTCGATGATCGATTCGGATAGCAGTCGGTCTGGCGCGATCACCGAGACCAGGCGTTTGCCATCGCCCAGGCGGCAGATGGCGGTGATGTCACCCTGTCCATCACGGGCCATGATCGGCGGCATCTCTTCAACACACTGGTTGGGTACACGCAAGACCTCGCTGACGCGGTCCATGACCAAACCCACCGACACTGAATTGAGATTGACGACGACGATGCGGTCGGCGCTAGACAAATCGCGCTGCGGGAGGTCGAACAGCTGCCGCAAACTCACCAGCGGCAACAAGCGGTTGCGCAGGGTCATGATGCCGACCAGGGCGCGCGGAGCGTCAGGCACCTGGATCACGCGGTCTGGCGCCTGCACGATCTCCTGCACGGAGCTGATGGCGATCGCGTATTCCTGGCTTTCGACCACAAAGCTGACCAGCTGGGTTTCGTCGGCAAGACCGTCGTCTTCGTCATCAAGCGCGGCGTGGTCGGCGTGCTGGCTGGTGAGGCTGCCAGCCGTGCCAACGGAGTGGTGCAGTTCGGCGAATGCCCGCTCCATCAAGCGGGCGAAGTCGACCAGCATCACCATGTCTTCGCCGGCATTTTTGATCACGCCGCTGATCAGGTCACTGCGACCGGCGCCACTCAAACTCTCGGACGGCTCGAGTTGGTCGGGCTCAATCGATATGACGCTGGTGACGCTGTCAACGACAAAGCCCATCGGCGTGCCGAGATCGATGACCACGGCACGCGTCAGTTCATCGCCCTCGATATCGGGCAGACCAAAGATCTGCCGAAGACTGACGATCGGCAGCACGTGGCCGCGCAGATTCGCCAGGCCCAGCAGGTGGCTCGGGGCCAGCGGCACGCGCATCGTGACCGGCACCCGGATGATCTCCTGCACAGGGGCCATGGGTGCGGCGAACACATCGCTGCCAACCTTGAAGGTCACATACTGATTGAGGTCTGCGGCGACCTCGTCGTCGGCATTGCTCGGGTCTTCGACGGCTGCGTTCAGATCGCTCATGACGCGCTCCCGCTGCCGACTCAGGCGCTTTGCAGTTCGTCAGCCAGCGAGGCGATCTCTTCGATCGCTGCCGACAGCTCTTCGGCACCTTGCGACTGTTGCTTGGCCGCGGTCGCTGCTTCGCCTGCGGCTTGCTCGGCTTCGGCGGCGGCAGAGCTGACCTGCTCGACGCCAACCTTGACCTGCGCCACCTGCGCCGCGACTTGCTCGGCGAGTTTGGTCACCTGTTCGCCGCCAGCCGCGATCTCGTTGACGTCGGCTTCCATTTGCAGCAAAGCGGCGGTGATGCCCTTTGATTTCTCGACCTCGACCAGCGCGGCCGACGCGATTTCTTCGAGGTCGTGGCGAACGGCGGCGATCTGATCCTGCACGCCTTTGACCATGTCCTTGATGCGGTCGGCGTTCTCGGCCGAGTCGTGGGCCAGATTGCGGATGTCGGTGGCCACCACGACAAAGCCCTTGCCGAACTCGCCAGCCCGCGCTGCCTCGATGGCACCGTTGACCGCCAGCATATTGGTCTGGATCGACACCGAGGTGATGGCGTCAACGATCTTGTCGATGCGGCGGCTCACCAGCTCGAGTTCCTTGATTTGAACCAGGCTGCTGCGGGTGCCCTCAACCGAAGACCGGATGCCCTTCACCAGTGAATCGACGGCCGACTTGTTGCTGAGCACGGCGGCCTGAATGGCGCGCGATTTTTCCAGCGCGAGGCCGGCTCGCTGCAGTGAGATCTTGACGCCGTCTTCGATCTGCGCGACCGCTGCGGCAGACTCATGGCAGGCGGCAGCCTGGGTCTGGGCGCCACGGCGGATCTCGTCGATGGCGACCAGGATCTGGCTCGACGAGCGGTTGATTTCTTGCACCGCAGACGACAACTCTTCGGCGGCCGAGGCCACGTCTTCGGCACTCTTGCTGATATTGCTGCTGTTCTTCAGGTCGTCGGCGATGTCCGACAGGCTGCCAGCGGTGGTTTCGCATTCGGCCAGTGCCTGCGATTGTTCGGCCACGGTTTTGGCGGACTCTTCACAGGCTGAGGACTGTTGTTCGGCGGCTGCGGCGATTGATTCGGCGCCACGCATGGCCTGAATCGTGGCGGCGGACGCCTGTTGGGCCGCTGCGGAGATCTCGGTAGCGCCAACGACAACGTCGCCGGCATTCACCGCGATTGCGGTCAGTTGAGTGGTGATCTCTTTGCCGCGCTCCACTTCAGCCTGAACCGCTTGAGCCGACTGGTTGATGCCGGTCGAGATGACCTGCACCTCGGACTGAATCTGCGACACCAGCTGCTGGATCTCGCCGGCACTTTTTTCTGAGGTTTCGGCGAGCGTGCGCACTTCATCGGCCACCACGGCGAACCCCTTGCCGTGTTTGCCGGCGCGGGCCGCTTCGATGGCAGCGTTGAGCGCCAGCAAGTTGGTTTGGTCGGCGATTCGCGCCACGGCCTTGACGATGTCGCTGATGTTGGACGCCTGCCGCTCAAGCTCAGCGACCATCTCCACCGAAGCAATTTGGCGTTGCGCAGCGATGTTGACGTTGCCGACAGATACGGTGACGTCGGTCTGGATGGTCGAGGCGATGCTCTGCATGTTGGTGGCGCGTGTCTGGGCCAGTTGCGCAGCCTGCATCTGTTGGGTGATCGCAGACGACATCGCCGTGACCGCCGCCAGAGATTGCTGCGCGGCGCCCGAGGCCTCTTGGGCGCCCGCCGCTATGGTGTCGGACGCGCGGCGCAACTCTTCGGACGCGCTGGCGGCTTCATTGATGCCGGAGGCGAGCTCCGCCGAGGCGGCCGCGATGCGTTCGGCGGCCTGTTGTTGCTTGGCCATGGTGCGTGCGCGGCGGCGCAGGGCCTCGGCATCACGGTTGGAGGCCGCTGGGGATGGCGACGCCCCAGTCGGCGGAAAATCGTCCAAAGACTGACTGTCGGTGCGCGATTTTTTGACCAGAGCCATGAAACGGAGTCCCCTCGATAAGGTTCGCGAATCTAGCCCATGTGTTTATCGGGCTAAGCCATTTTATACATAGTCTACGCCAAAGGGCGAGTCGACGGCGTGCGGCGATTGTGCAATATCTTTTTACGCAACAGGCGATCTACGACTAGAGAACTCGCTAAACAGTTGTCCGTGTCTGCCCTCACCGTCCAGATGGCGGCGTTTGACGGGGGCAAAAACAAAGCCCGGCATGACCGGGCTTGTTGAGGCGCAAATAGATTCGCTTACCCGCGCCGCATCGAGTCGAAGAAATCGGCATTGGTTTTGGTCGCGCGAATCTTGTCGAGCAAAAACTCCATCGCGTCGAGGTCGTCCATCGGATAGAGCAGCTTGCGCAGCACCCACACCTTTTGCAGGATGTCTTGTGGCAGCAGCAACTCTTCGCGGCGGGTGCCCGAGCGATTAACGTTGATCGCCGGGAACACGCGTTTCTCGGCGCTGCGGCGGTCGAGGTGGATTTCGCTGTTGCCAGTGCCCTTGAATTCTTCGTAGATCACCTCGTCCATGCGGCTGCCAGTGTCGATCAGCGCAGTGGCGAGAATGGTCAGCGATCCGCCTTCTTCGATGTTGCGCGCAGCACCAAAGAAGCGCTTGGGCTTCTGCAAGGCATTGGCGTCGACACCGCCGGTCAACACCTTGCCGGAGGCCGGCTGCACGGTGTTGTAAGCGCGCGCCAGACGGGTGATCGAGTCGAGCAGGATGACCACATCCTTTTTGTGCTCGACCAGCCGTTTGGCCTTCTCGATGACCATTTCGGCCACTTGCACGTGACGTTGGGGTGGTTCGTCGAAGGTGCTGGCGACGACTTCGCCGCGCACCGAACGCGACATCTCGGTTACTTCTTCGGGGCGCTCGTCGATCAGCATGACAATGAGCACCACGTCCGGATGGTTGCTGGTGATGGCGTGGGCGATGTGCTGCATCATCACGGTCTTGCCGCTTTTCGGCGGCGCCACCAGCAGGCCGCGTTGGCCTTTGCCGATCGGCGCGATCATGTCGATGACGCGGCTGGTGATGTTTTCCTCAGCCTTGATGTCGCGCTCGAGTTTGAGGTGTTCGTCGGGGTGCAGCGGCGTCAGATTCTCGAACAGGATCTTGTTCTTGCTCTTTTCCGGCGGCTCACCGTTGATGCTGTCGACTTTGACCAGCGCGAAGTAGCGCTCGCCCTCTTTTGGGGTGCGGATCTCGCCTTGGATGGTGTCGCCGGTGTGCAGGTTGAAACGACGGATCTGCGAGGGGCTGACGTAAATATCGTCGGGGCCGGCGAGGTAGCTGGTGTCCGGGCTGCGCAGAAAGCCGAAGCCATCTGACAGGATTTCCATGGTGCCACTGCCGCTGATGGTCTCGCCCTTTTTGGCGTGGTTCTTGAGCAAGGCGAAGATGAGGTCCTGCTTGCGCAGGCGATTGGCGCCCTCGATCTCGAAGGCTGTAGCCATCTCGACCAGTTCGGTCACGTGTTTGTTTTTGAGGTCTGCGAGATCCATGCGGGGGTGGCCCGGGAGACGGGCTGAGCGGGGGAGGGAAGATCGGAGTGTCCGGCGGCAGAGGACTCTGCGCGGAGGTGCTCGCTACGTACTATCGACGTAAGCGAGCCCTGAGAGTACGGCGACTACAGGTTGCTGTCAATGAATGCGGTGAGCTGCGACTTGCTGAGCGCGCCGACCTTGGTGGCGGCGACATTGCCGTCCTTGAACAGCATCAGCGTCGGGATGCCGCGGATGCCGTAGCGCGGCGGAGTATCGGGGTTCTGGTCGATGTTGAGCTTGGCAACCGTAACGCGGCCAGCATACTCGCGGGCGACCTCGTCGAGGATTGGCGCAATCATCTTGCAGGGGCCACACCACTCGGCCCAGTAATCCACCAGCACCGGGTGGTCGGCTTTGAGAACATCGGCTTCAAACGAAGCGTCGCTGACATGCAGAATCGAATCGCTCATGGGCGTCGGGGATTTCCTGTGAACTTGGGACAAGTGAGCGCGGCGAGATTGGACCGCGTGACTGATGTTAAAGCCTTTCCGGACAGCGCGCCATTGGGTCGCTGCGACTGCTCTGGTAGACTGTAAAGCTCAGTTGTCACCCCGGGCGGCACGCATCACAATCGCCAAACCGGCCCACGAGGATTTTTTCAACATGACTTATGTAGTGACCGAAGGCTGTATCAAGTGCAAGTTCACCGATTGCGTCGATGTGTGCCCGGTGGACTGTTTTCGCGAAGGCCCGAATTTCCTCGTGATTGACCCGGACGAGTGCATCGATTGCACCCTGTGCGTCGCCGAGTGTCCGGCTGAAGCCATCTTCGCCGAGGATGACGTTCCGGCCGACCAGCAAGACTTCATTGAGCTCAATGCGGAGCTTGCGCAGCACTGGAAGCCGATCATCGAGAGCAAGGCCGCCATGACCGATGCCGACGACTGGGTGAAGGTGAAGGACAAGCGCGCTCTGCTCGAGCGCTGAGGCAGGCCGGCTGAGATGTCCGGGGAGGCCGGCGCGACAGAGCTGCGCACCCGGTCGCTCCCCCCCGATCGACCGCTCGGACACCTCGCTGAAGAACTGTTGGGCGCCGTTGGCAGGCTGCCGGAACTGGCGCGTCATACGGTGGTGGTGCCGCATCCGGCGCTGATCCCACATCTTGCCGCCGCACTGCGCGTGCAGGCAGGACAGCCATGTCCGCTTCCGCGGATACTGACCCTCGACGACTGGTTGGCGCAGCAGCCGGTGCCCCCGGCCGCCGTCAGCCGACTGCGGCTGGTGGCGGAGTTGCAGCGGCACTTGGGATCGCAGCGATGGTTGTCGGCGGTCGATCGCTGGCAACTGGCTGACGAGCTCACGCTTGTCTTCGACGAGTGGCTGGAGCAGCACACCCGCCTTGCCGTTGATCTCGGGGCATTGACCGAGCAGGTCGCGCGCGCTGCGACGGGCCTGCGTGACCGTGGTCTGCAGTTCGAATCGCACCTGGCCAACGAGCTTTGCCTGGCCACCCATGGTCGCAGCGATGCCGGACTCACGGACGGCCAGCGTGGTGCGTTGGCGATGGCCCATCTTGCAGCGCACCTGGCTGGGCCGGTGTGGGTCTTGGATGCGGGCCGCGTGAGTGCCCGCGAGCGCGACTTCTGGTTGGCGTGTGCGGTTCGCCAGACGGTCACTCTGCTGCATCTCGACGCAAGCCTGTGCTCGCGGTCGGCCTGGGTGGAGGCGGCTGGCTTGCAGGATGCGCGGCCTTTGCGTGAGCGTGCGGCAGGGTGGATGGCGGCCCACCCGCAAGCGCCGACGGGTATCAGCGTGTTCTCGGCCAGCGGGCGCGAAGCCGAAGCGCTGCATGTCTGCAACACGGTGTGCGAGTGGCTGGCCGACGGTGTCGGCCGGATCGCTGTGGTTGCCAGTGACCGGGCGCTTGCCCGACGTCTGCGGGCATTGCTCGAGCGGCGTGCCGTGTTGTTGAACGACGCCGCTGGCTGGACGCTGGCCACCACACGCGTCGGCGCTGCACTGCGCGATTGGCTGGCGATGGCGTGGCAGCCCACAGCGGGACTGTTGGCCAATTGCTTGGATTCACCCTTGCTGGCGCCGCGACTCGATGCGTCCACGGCGGCCGCCTTCAATGCCGCGCTCGCCCGTCAGGCGCCGCACGCACGCCTCGACTGGACCGCGCTCAACCGCTCGCTCGCCGATGCCCCGCTTGCGCTCGCAATGCTGGGTGAGTTGCAGCAGAGCATCCGCGGTGTGCGGGGTGCCGCACGGCCCTTGGGCGACTGGGTTGCAGCCATGCACCAGGCGCTATGCAGCTTGGCGCCGTCGCTGGCCGACGATCCCGCCGGCGCGCAATTGCTGCAAGCACTTGACGATGCGCGTCTCCGATTGCGTGCCGATGCCAGTCCTCGGCCGGCAGACGAACTGGTTGACTGGCTGGATTGGTGGCTCTCGACAACCCATTACCGCGAGACTGGCGTCAGCAGTCCGGTGACCTTGACTTACCCCGGCGCAACGCGCGGGATGACGTTCGACGCGATCGCCGTGTGCGGTGCCGACGCGACCCATATTCCGGCGCCGGCGTCATCGCGTCGGCTGCTGCGCGATGCGGCCCGCGCACAGCTCGATCTGCAGACGGCGGAGGCTGCGCGCGAGCAGTCGTTCGACGACTGGTGTTTGCTGATTGGCAGTGCACCGCGCGTGTTGATCAGCTGGCAGGGCACCAACGACCGCGGCGAGCCGAATCCGCCGTCGCCGTGGTTGGCGCTGATGGATGGCTTCCATCGGCTGGCCTGGGGCTGCGCTCTGCCGTTGGCGCAAGCCTTCTCGGACGCGGTTGTGGCGCCGCCGGACGCGCTGCCGCCCCCCACCAGCGGACGGCTGAAGCAGCTGCCCGAACGCTTGAGCGCCAGCGCGTATCAGTCGCTATTAGCTTGTCCGTTCCAGTACTTAGTGCGCGATGGTTTGGGCTTGCGCCTTATGGAAGAGGTGACCGAGGACGTCGACAAGCGCGATTACGGCGTGGTGGTGCACGCCATCCTGCGGCAGTTCCACGCGGCAGTGCCGGTGGTCGCGGCGCTGGGCGGCGACGCGGCGCGGGTAGAGCTCACAACGATCAGTCAGGCGGAGTTCGCCCCACTGGTGCGAAAAGACTATGCGGCGAGGGCTTGGCAGCTGCGCTGGGAAGCGGTCATCCCCGGCTACATCGAATGGCAGATGAGTCGCGAGGCGGCAGGTTGGCGCGTGCGGGTCGAGGATTGCGAGCAGGCCGTAACGTCCGCGCTGGCCGTGCCGGCACATGGGGAGATGGCGCTGTTTGGCACGCCGGATCGGGTTGACGAGGCGCTCGAGGGTGAAGTGCCACGGCGGGCTGTCCTCGATTACAAGACCAGCGGACGCGACCGCTTGAAAAGCCTGGAGCGGCGTCCTGACGAGGATGGTCAGTTGGTGCTGTACGCCCACTTGTTTTCGGACGTGGGCGAACTGGCCTATGTGCCGTTGGAGGGCGGGCGCGACAACAGGGCAGTGCAGCCCGTGGCCTTGGCTGGCGATGTGTTGGTCGCGGTTGTCGACCAGCACATCGACCGCCTGCAACAGACCTTGTCACGCATCGGCGATGGCGAGGCGCTGGTGGCGATGGGCGACGAGGCAGCGTGCCGGTATTGCCAGGCGCGCGGACTGTGTCGCCGCGACCACCGGGCGACGTTTACGCCGCAGCCGGCAAGCGCTGCCTGAGCCCGGTTGCGGTCAGCTGCGGTTGAGGCTCTCGGCCAGCGCGTCGAGGCAGCGCTGATTCTCGTGCGGTAGCCCAATCGAGATGCGCAGATGGTGCGGCAGGCCGTAGCCGGCCACTGGCCGTACGATGACGCCGCGCCGCAGCAGTTCGGCGTTGACGCGGGCGGCGTCGCCGACCTCAACGGCAATGAAGTTGCCGAATGGCTCGATCCAGCGCAGGCTCAGGGCGGCGAGTCCAGTCTTCATCTGCGCCATGCCCTCGCGGTTGGCGGCGGCGCTGCGCGCGACAAAGTCGTCGTCGGCGAGCGCTGCTACCGCAGCCGCCAGCGCGACGCTGTTGACGTTGAAAGGCTGGCGCACGCGGTTGCAGAGGTCGATGAGTTCCGGGCTGCCGACGCCAAAGCCGACTCGCAGTCCAGCCAAGCCGTAGATCTTGGCAAAGGTGCGCGTCACCAGCAGTCGCGGGTGCTGCTGCACCCAGGCGAAGCTATCGCAGCGTTGTGAGGGCTCGAGGTACTCGCTATAAGCCTCGTCAAGTACGGCGACAACGGTGTCCGGCAGCGAGAACACAAAATCGCGCACCGCTTCGGGGGCCAGCAGGGTCCCGGTCGGATTGTTCGGGTTGGCGATCCAAACGATGCGGGTGTCCGGTCGGATCGCGGCGCGCATGGCGTCGAGGTCGTGGCCGTAGTCGCGGGCCGGTACTTCGATGCGCTCGGCGCCCACGCTTTGACAGACCAGTCCGTAGACGGCGAACGCATGTTGGCTGTACACGGCGCTGGTGCCCGGCCCGAGGAACACCCGGCCGACGATATCGAGCACATCGTTGGAGCCGTTGCCGAGGACGATCTGCTGCTGACTGAGGCCGAATCGTGCCGACAGCGCAGCCTTGAGGTCGAACCCGGCGCCATCGGGGTAGCGGGCGAGTTCGTTCAGCGCTGCTGCCGCAGCTGCCATCGCCGATGGGCTCATGCCCAGGGGGTTTTCGTTGCTCGCCAGCTTGACGATGTCGCTTTCGGCGATGCCAGTTTCGCGGGCGAGCTCGGCAATTGGTTTGCCGGTTTGGTAGGGCGCGATGCCGACGACGCTGGGCAGGGCTAGGGCAAGCGGGTTGCTCATGCTCAGAGAACCGCCACGGGGTATGAGCCCAGTACCTTCATCGAGGACGAAGTCGCTTCCAGTTCGGACAAGGCCGCAGTCACTGCCGGGTCGTCGCGATGCCCCTCGATGTCGATGAAGAACACGTACTCCCAGAGGCCGGTGCGCGCCGGCCGCGATTCTAGACGCGTCATGCTGACGCCGTGTCGTGCCAGCGGGCCGAGCAGCTGGTGCACGGCGCCAGGTTGGTTTTGCGCGCCGACGATCAGCGAGGTTTTGTCTTGTCCGGAGCGGCCGGTAGGGTGGCGACCGAGCACCCAGAACCGGGTGGTGTTGTTCGGTTCGTCCTCGATGTTGCGGTGGACGACGCCCAGCCCGTAGCGCTCGGCGGCGAGTTCGCCGGCGATGGCTGCACTGCTTGGGTCGTCAGCGGCGCGACGGGCAGCCTCGGCGTTGCTGGCGACCGGGATGCGCTCGGCGGCCGGTAATTCACGGTTGAGCCACTCGTGACACTGCGCCAGCGACTGCGCGTGGCTGTAGACGCGCTCGATTGCGCCTTGCGCGTCGCTGCGTCGCATCAAGTGTTGCTGCACACGCAGCACCACCTCGCCACAGACGCTTAGGCTCGTGGACAGCATGAGGTCGAGGGTGCGACCCACTGCGCCCTCCGTGGAGTTCTCCACTGGGACCACGCCGTAATCATCTGCGGCCGATTCGACCGCGCGGAACACGTCGTCGATGGTGGTGTGCGGGTTGACCGTTGCTGCGTGGCCGAATTGCTTGATCGATGCCGCTTCGGAGAACGTGCCGTGCGGGCCAAGGCAGGCGATCGACAGTGGCTTTTCCAGCGCCAGACAGGCGGACATCACTTCGCGGAACAGCCGTGCGACCACCTCGCCCGACAGCGGGCCTGGGTTGAGCGCCTTGATCCGGCGCAGCACCTGCGCTTCCCGCTCGGGGCGGTAGATGGCGACCCGGGCGGTGTCGCCGCCCGCGCCGTCGTTCTTGAGTTCGCCGATTTCGCGCGCCAGGCGGGCGCGGGCGTTGAGCCGCTCGAGAATCTCGTTGTCGAGCGAGTCGATCTGGCTGCGCAGGCGGGCGAGCGGGTCTGACACCGCTTAGTCCTCCTCGTCGTCGCCGGTTTCGACCACCTTTTCCAGCCCAGCCAGCAGTTCGCCCTCGCCCAGGTTAATCAGCGTGACGCCCTGGGTTGAGCGGCCCATCTCGCGGATTTCTTTGACGCGGGTGCGGATCAGCACGCCGCCGGTGGTGATCAGCATGATCTGATCGTCGCTGGTGACCAATTGCGCCGCCACCACCTTGCCGTTTCGGGTCGAGGTCTGGATGGCGATAACGCCTTGTGTGCCGCGGCCGTACAAGGGGTACTCGGAGAGTGCGGTGCGCTTGCCGTAGCCACGCTCAGTGGCGGTGAGCACCGACATCGAATCGTCCTCGGCCACCAGCATGGCGATCACCGCGCCGCCACTGCCGAGCTTGATGCCGCGCACCCCGCGGGCGCCGCGACCCATCGGCCGGACGTCTTCCTCGGCAAAGCGCACTGCCTTGCCGGCGTCGGAGAAGAGCATGACATTGCTGCGGCCGTCGGTGATCTGCGCGCCGACCAGGAAGTCGTCATCGTCAAGACCCACCGCGATGATGCCGGATGGGCGCGGCCGGCTGAAGTCGGACAGCGGCGTCTTTTTGACCACTCCGCGTCGCGTCGCCATGAACACGTAATGCTGGTCGTCAAACTCCTTGACCGGCAGCAGGGCGGTGATCTTCTCGCCCTCTTGCAGCGGCAACAGGTTGACGATCGGCTTGCCGCGCGCGATGCGTGAGCCCTGCGGCACCTGATAGACCTTGAGCCAATACATCCGCCCGCGGTTGGAGAAGCAGAGGATGTAGTCGTGGGTGTGGGCGACGAACAGACGGTCGATGAAGTCGTCTTCTTTGGTGGCGGTCGCCTGCTTGCCGCGCCCGCCGCGCTTCTGCGCACGGTAGTCGTCGAGCGGCTGCGACTTGATGTAGCCGGCATGCGACAGCGTCACCACCATATCCATCGGCGTGATCAGGTCTTCGATGCCGAGGTCGCTGGTGGCGTAAACGATCTCGCTGCGCCGCTTGTCGCCGAACTGGTCGCGGATCGCCGACAGCTCGTCGCCAATGATCTGCGTGACCCGCTCCGGCCGCGCCAGGATGTCGAGCAGGTCGGCGATGCGCTCAAGCAGTTCGCGGTAGTCATTGACGATCTTGTCGCGCTCGAGCCCGGTCAGGCGCTGCAGGCGCAGCTCGAGAATGGCTTGTGCCTGCACTTCGGTGAGCCGATAGCCCTGCGCCGACAAGCCGAACTCGGGTGCGATGCCGTCCGGCTTGCTGGCGTCTGAGCCAGCGCGCGCCAGCATTTCGGCGACGGTCGGCGACGGCCAATGACGAGAGAGAAGCCCCTCGCGGGCATCGGCCGGGGTCGGCGCCGCCTTGATCAGCGCGATCACCTCGTCGACGTTGTCCAGCGCCACGGCGAGGCCTTCTTGCAAGTGGGCCTTTTCGCGCGCTTTACGCAATTCGAATACGGTGCGGCGGGTCACCACCTCGCGGCGGTGGCGGAGGAACGCGTCCAGCATCTGCTTCAAGTTGAGCAGGCGCGGCTGGCCGTCGACCAGCGCCACCATGTTCAAACCGAAGCTGTCTTGCAGCTGGGTGTGCTTGTAGAGATTGTTGAGCACCACCTCGGCGACCTCGCCGCGCTTAAGCTCGATCACCATGCGCATGCCCGACTTGTCGGACTCGTCGCGCAGGTCGGAGATGCCCTCGATGCGTTTGTCGTTGACCAGCTCAGCAATCTTCTCGATCAGCGTCTTCTTGTTCACCTGGTAGGGCAGCTCGTCGACGATGATCGCCTGCCGGTCACCCTTGCCGATGTCCTCGAAGTGGGTGCGCGCGCGCATCACGCAGCGGCCCCGGCCAGTGCGGTAGCCCTCGCGCACGCCCTCGACGCCGTAGATGAAGCCGGCGGTGGGGAAGTCCGGCGCGGGCACGTACTCGATCAGCTCGTCGACGGTGAGTTCGGGGTTGGCGAGCAGCGCCAGGCAGGCGCCCACTACTTCGTTGAGGTTGTGCGGCGGGATGTTGGTGGCCATGCCCACGGCGATGCCCGAGCTGCCGTTGATCAGCAGGTTGGGGATGCGCGCCGGCAATACCAGCGGTTCGTGTTCCGAGCCGTCGTAGTTGGGCCCGAAGTCCACGGTTTCGCGGTCGATGTCGGCCATCAGCTCGTGGGCGATGCGCGACATGCGGATTTCGGTGTAGCGCATGGCGGCAGCGTTGTCGCCGTCGACCGAACCGAAGTTGCCCTGGCCGTCGACCAACATGTAGCGCAGTGAGAAATCCTGCGCCATACGGACGATGGTGTCGTAGACCGCGGTATCGCCGTGCGGGTGGTACTTACCGATGACGTCGCCGACGATGCGCGCTGATTTCTTGTACGGCTTGTTCCAGTCGTTGGAGAGCTCGTGCATGGCGAACAGCACGCGCCGGTGCACCGGTTTGAGGCCGTCGCGCACGTCCGGCAGGGCGCGGCCGACGATCACGCTCATGGCGTAATCGAGGTAAGACCGGCGCATCTCCTCCTCGAGGCTTACGGGGAGGGTTTCCTTGGCAAACGGGTCCATTGCGCGGGCTCTTTCTGCGGCGTGGCCGGGGACTTGATGAAGATCAGAAGTCTATCACGCGGACCTGTCGCCCCGACCCCGAACGCTTGTGGCGGCGCTGGCGTCGCGGGTAGACTTGTTGCACTGCGACAAAGATATTCGAGACGTCGTTTCTGCATCTAACCCCACCCGTTCAACTGAATCATGGAGTCCTTGATGACGCGCCTTTTCTTCCGATTGATTGCTGCCGCTTGCCTCGTCACGGCCGCTGCGCCGGCCCTGGCCCACGACACTGCCGGGTATTGGGTCAATTCCGAGGGCACGATTTGGCGTAGCGGTTACGGCCTGTGTTGGCGTGCTGGCTACTGGACGCCAGCCATGGCCGTGGCCGAGTGCGATCCGGATCTGGTCGCCAAGCCGGCGGTTGAAGCCTCACCAGCTGCTAAGCCTGCAGCGGCGGTTCCTGCCGCCGTGGCTCCGGAAGCCCCCGCACCGGTCGGTCCGGCCAAGGCCGCGTTCGAGAAGTTCACGTTCGGCGCTGAGACGCTGTTCGCGTTCGACAAGGCCATTGTCCGCCCGGAAGCCGCGGGCATCCTCGACGACGTTGTCACCAAGATGAACAAGTACCCCGAGGTCGAACTGATCGTCGTCACCGGGCACACCGACCGCATCGGCAAGGACGCCTACAACCAAGCGTTGTCGGAACGCCGCGCTGAAGCTGTGCGCGACTACCTGGTCGGCAAAGGCGTTGATAGCAGCCGCGTGCAGGCGGTCGGTCGCGGCGAAGCGGAGCCGGTGGTCGGCTGCGGCAAGGTCAAAGGCCGAGAAACCCGCGCCAATAAGTCGCTGATCGAGTGCCTCCAACCGAATCGCCGCGTGGTGATCGAGATCGCCGTACAGCGCGAGACTGGTGCACTTTGATGCGCCGCTGACGCACCGCAGACACCCCGCCACGTGCGGGGTGTTTTGTTTGCGGCTAAGGTGCGCAGCATGGAGACGTTGGCTGACGAACTGATTGAGGCGCGCTGGGTGCTGCCGGTGGCGCCCTGGCAAGTGATCGAGCGCGGCGCTGTCGCTGTTCGAGACGGCCGCATCGTGGCGGTCGGCCCCGCCGCCGAGCTTGCCGAGCGTGTGGTGGCGACGCGGCACACGCGGCTCCTTGACCACGTGTTGCTGCCGGGTTTGGTCAACGCGCACGCCCATGCCGGCATGACCTTGCTGCGCGGCTATGCGGACGACCAGCCGCTGATGCGTTGGCTGCACGAGAGCATCTGGCCCGCCGAAGCGCGCTGGGTTGAGCCTGGTTTTGTGCATGACGGGACCCGTTTGGCCTGCGCCGAGATGCTGCGCGGTGGTGTCACCACGGTGTCTGACATGTATTTTTTTCCGGACGCGGCCATCAGCGCTGCCCAGCGCGCCGGTATTCGCATGGTCGCCGGCTTGGTGGTGCTTGAATTTGCCACTGCCTACGCCCGCGACGCTGCCGCATACCTGCATGCGGGTCTTGCCGTGCGCGACCGGTGGGTCGGCGCCCGCAATCTGCACTTCACGCTGGCCCCCCACGCCCCCTACACGGTGGCGGATAGCACGTTCATCGAGATCGCCACCTATGCGGCGCAACTCGACCTGCGCGTCCATATTCACCTGCATGAAACACAGGACGAAATCGCACAGGGTTTGGCGCAGACCGGCGAGCGGCCCCTGGCGCGCCTGCGCAGGTTGGGCTTGCTCGGGCCCGAGCTGATCGGGGTGCATGCGGTTCATCTGCTCGACGAGGAGATCGCTTTGCTGGCCGAGCACGGCGCGGCCTTGGTGCATTGCCCGGCGTCCAACCTCAAGCTCGGTAGTGGCATTGCTCGGCTGGCCGACTGGCTGGCCGCCGGTGTGACCGTGGGTCTGGGTAGCGACGGTGTGGCCAGCAACAACCGTCACGATCTGTTTGCGGAAATGCGTTTGGCGGCGCTGCTGGCCAAAGGCGTGTCTGGCGATGCTGCGGCCGTGCCGGCTCAGCAGGCGCTGACGGCTGCGACCTTGGGTGGTGCCACCGCCCTGGGACTGGGTGACGAGATCGGCTCGCTGACGCCGGGCAAGGCTGCCGACCTGATTGCGGTGAGTCTGGCCGGTGCTGATCAGCAGCCGGTGTTCGATCCGGTATCGCAGCTGGTGTACTGTGCCGGCCGTGAGCAGGTGAGCGATGTTTGGGTGGCCGGGGAACGCCGGGTCGCCGAAGCTTGTCTTCAGACAGACGATGAGCGCGAGTTGCGCGCTTTGGCGGCCGACTGGCAATTGCGCATCGCTGGTCAGGCCCACCTCAACAGGAACGAGTCAAACGCATGAGCACAGTTAACGTCGATCCAGCCGAGATCGCCAAATTCAGCGCGCTGGCTAGCCGCTGGTGGGACCCAAACTCCGAATTCGCGCCGCTGCACGCGATCAACCCGCTGCGTGTGGGCTGGATCGAGCAGTGCGCGCCGCTGGCCGGACGCACCGTGCTGGACGTGGGCTGCGGCGGGGGCATTCTTGCGGAAGCGATGGTCGATCGCGGTGCAGAGGTGACCGGTATCGATCTCGCCGAGAAGGCGCTCAAGGTGGCTAAGCTGCACCTGCTCGAGTCGGGTCGCGCGGTGACGTATCGGGCCATCTCGGCGGAGGCTCTGGCGGCCGAGTCGCCGGCATCGTTCGACGTGGTCACCTGCACGGAGATGCTGGAGCACGTGCCTAACCCTGCCTCCACCGTGGCGGCCTGCGCGCAGCTGGTCAAGCCGGGTGGTTCGCTGGTCTTCTCCACCATCAACCGCAACCCGAAGAGCTGGCTGTTTGCCATCGTTGGCGCGGAGTATGTGTTGGGCCTGTTGCCCAAGGGTACGCATGAGTACGCCAAGTTCATCACCCCAGCCGAGTTGGCTGGTTTCGCGCGCCAGGCTGGGCTCGAGGTGCGGGCTTTGAACGGCCTCACCTACAACCCGCTGACTAGGGTGTATGCGCTCAATCCGAGCGACACCAGCGTCAATTACTTGATGCACGCGGTCCGTCCGGCATGAACGGCGCTCGGCTGCGCGCGGTGTTGTTCGACCTCGACGGTACCTTCGCCGACACCGCGCCCGACCTTGCCGCAGCCGCCAACAGCCTGCGCGCTGACCGTGGGCTGGCGCCGCTTCCGGTGTCGCAATTGCGAACCATGGCTTCGCACGGTGCCCGGGGCTTGCTCGGTGAGGCGTTGGGCTTGACGCCGCAGGATGCGAGCTACGCCGAGGTCTGTGAGGAGTTCTTGCGCCGTTACGAGACCGCATTGTGCGTGCACACCGTCGTGTTCGACGGTTTGTGGCCAGTCGTCGAGGCGCTGGAGGCGCGTGGACTGGCTTGGGGCATCGTCACCAACAAGGCGATGCGTTTTGCTAGCCCCCTGTGCCGGGCACTGGGCATCGAGGGTCGCGCAGCGACCGTGGTCGGCGGCGACACCACGCCTCACGCCAAGCCGCATCCGGCACCGCTGCTGCACGCCGCCACCGAGGCCATGGTGGCGCCGGAGCATTGTGTCTATGTCGGCGATGACCTGCGTGATGTACAAGCCGGTCAAGCTGCCGGGATGCGCACAGTGGCTGCTGCGTATGGGTATTGCGGCAAGGCCGATCCGCCCGAGGCGTGGGGCGCTGACCATGTGATCAGCACTCCACGCGAACTGCTGGACGTCTTGTCGGTCTGATTGGTTAGGTGCGCTGCGCGTTGCGGCGTATACTCGCTCTACTGCATCGAAACGGGGCCGACCTGGTTTCGACGTGGGTTGCGAAGCAAGCAGGGCATGCCGAGGATCGGTTCACCTCGTAAATCCATCCGAAAACTAGATAGTCGCCAACGACGAATCTTACGCCCTGGCCGCTTAAGGCTAGGCGCTGCACCGATCGCTCTGCGGGTCGGGCCGGGTAACCGGTCGCAGCGTCATTAACAGCAGAAGTAAGGGTGTGTCTGGCCGCGCGGCACATCACGAAAATTCAGCGGATCGCTCTGCCTCAGCCTGCCCGTCGGCGGTTGCAGGGCTAGATCAAACGACTCGGCTACGCATGTAGAACTGTTTGTGGAGGGCTTGCGGACGCGGGTTCGATTCCCGCCGGCTCCACCATTTTTGCGAATATCGCCTCGAGTTTTGCGAATATCGCCCTGAGAAGCCCCGACTGGCTGGCCGGGGCTTTTTGTTCGGCCCCATTGCGGCTGCGTTAATGCCTACAATGGATCACCTGATACACACGGGTCGGTCAATGTCCCAGGCCAACGATTTCGGTTCGACCAATCCTCACGCGCTGGCGGTCATTCTTGAGGCCAGCGAAACACGGTCGATTATTGCCGCCACCGACATCTTCGACATCAAGGGCATTTTGCTCTGGTCGCGCAATCAGCCGGTGTCGGCCAATTTGCAGCAGCGACTGATGAGTCGGCCGCTGAAGCAGCCGATCGAGACCAGTCTTAAAGCCGAGGACGGGGTCTCGCCGCAGACCCTCCGTGCCGCGGTCATCGGGCTCATTGAAGGCGGTGGACCCTTAGCGCCTTTGCTCGTCCCTCACGGCGGGGCTTTGCAGCGGGGCGCGTTCTCCATCCGCCTGCACCCGGTCGTGCAACTGCTGCTTAGTGCATCTCAGACCGCACGCCCTACGCTGTTTCAGCATGCTATCGAAGCCATGGCGGTGGCTGGTGCCTTGATGAGTGCGCGCAGCGGTGGCAACGAGCGCGAGATCGCCTTGGCGATGAGCGCCGGCCTGCTGCACGACATTGGCGAGATCTACACCGCACCCGAGTTTGGTGAAGCCGATGCGGCAAGCTCCTTGGATGTTGAAACCTACCGTCAGCTGGTGGTTCATCCGCACGTGGGTCAGCTGCTTTTGAGGCAGCTCACCGATTATCCGGCCGAGCTGATCCGCGCCGTTGGCGAGCATCACGAACGCCTCGATGGGTCGGGATACCCACACCGCCTGAAGGGCGCGCAGATCTCGCCGATGGGCTGTCTGCTGGCAGTTGCCGAAGAAGCGCTGGCAGCACTTCGACAACCGGGGGCCACCCTGCACCACGCGAGCGTTGCATTGCGCGTGGTGCCGCACGAATTCGATGACTATCTCGCCGGGCCGTTCTTCGACGTCGCACGGACCTTACCGGCGATGGCGGCGCGCCGGTCCTTGGACGATCTGCATCAGCGCTTGGCTCGCCTCGACGAGGCCTTGCGTACTGCGCCGGACCGTATCCTTGCGACTCTGCCTGATCCGCCCGGCGACACGCTGCGGCGCACCGCAGACCTGACCCTGTTCCTCTTGCAAAAGCTGCGCGACGGGTGGAATGAGAGTGGCCTGTGGAGTCCCGCTTCGATTGGTGCCGACGACCTCGCGGAGGCCGAAGAGGTGCAGGATGCGCTACGGGTGAGGTTGCTCGAGATCGGCCGTATGGCGCGATTGGCCGCCGGCAGTGTCACCCCGATTGATCAGGGGCACTTGGACGCACTGTGTACGGCTTTGGTGGCTGGCATCGATTGAGTTTTGGTCTGCCGCGGCTTCAGAACGCCGAGTCGCTGACCAGAGCCAGCCCGTCCAGTTCTTGCAGGCCATCGTCGCTCTGCTGCTGATGCTGCACCACGAGACTGGTGAGCAGGGAGAGCGCGATGACCGCGATCACCACCCAGCGTCGCCGGCTCATGATCAGCGCGCCGGCGACACCGGCACCATTTGCGTCTGGCAGCTCTGCGCTGGCACCGAAACTTGCTGGGTGATCGCGGTCTTGCTGATCACGTTGGCGAATTCAGCAGCGCTGGCAGCGGACGACGCCAGCGCCATCGCCACGAAGAGGGTGGCACTGGCAGGGATACGACGGGTGTTCATGACGTCAACCTTTCTGATATCTGAAGCATGTCTGTTGGACGTTGCCGCTGCCAATTTGTTACGGTGACCGCCCGCACTCTCGGCATACTCGGCGCATGACCGACGCTCCGCATCGCAACCTCTGCACCGACTGCGGCATCAGCCGCACCGACGATCCCAAGCGGTGTGGCCGCGCCTGCCAGTTCATCGCACCGGACTACGCGCGTCTCGAGACCGCCCTGCATGGGCGTGCCCGCGATCCGGGCCCTGTCGCCGGAGGCGACCCGGCGCGCACCGATGAGGCCTTTTTCGGCCCCTATCAGGCCATGCACCGGGCTGCCTTGCGCCGGCCGCGGGAGGGCGCACAGTGGACCGGCGTCACCACGCGTCTGGCCGAACGCTTGCTCGAGGACGGGCTGGTCAGCGCCGTGTTGTGTATGACCGCTGATCCCGACGACCGCTGGCGACCGCAACCGGTGCTGGTGACGCGGCCGCAGGACATGGCGGCATGTCGCGGCATGCGTATGGGTTACGCGCCGCTGTTGCAGCTGCTCGAGCCGGCTATTGCCGCCGGGCACACGCGCATTGCGGTGGTCGGCATCCCGTGTCAGGTCTACGCGCTCCGTGCTCTGCAGGCGGAGTGGGGGCTGGAGCAGCTCTACGTCATCGGCACGCCGTGTTCCGACAACACGCCGACCGAGAACTTCCACGAGTTCTTGGCGCTCATCGACCCGGCGCCTGAGACCGTCACTTACCTCGAGTTTCGCGCCGATTATCACGTCGAGCTGCGCTACGCCGACGGCCGCACGCGAGCCATTCCCTTTTTGCAGTTGCCGCTGTCGCAACTGCGGCCCGACTTCTTTCCGCTCACCTGCCGGACGTGCGTGGACTACACCAACGTGCTGGCCGACATCACTGTCGGCTATATGGGTGGGGAAGGGCGGCAGTGGCTCATCGTGCGCAACGCGCGTGGCCAGCAGATGCTCGATCTGCTTGGCGATGAGATCGAGCTGGAAGCGCCGGGTGACGCCGGCAAGCGCAGTGCAGCGGTCAAGGGCTTCATCGGCAACGTCGAGCGTGCGGCAGGCGGCTTACCGCTGCGCCGTATGCCCGACTGGCTGCGTCCGATCATGGGCTGGTTGATGCCGCGGGTCGGCCCGCGCGGCCTCGAGTTCGCGCGCACTCGGGTCGAGATGAAGGCCGCCGAGACCGTCATTCACTTGCGCCGTGAGGCGCCGGAGCGCATCAAATCCATGGTGCCTGCGCACGTCTGGCGGCTGGTCGAGCCCTACGGCCTGTCGCCGCAGTCGGGCGAGACACGCGAGGGCGCGAGTCCGCCCGGGCGCTAAGGTGCAATGTCGATCAGGATCTCGTTGCGCCGGTTCCAAGGCAGGGTGAAGGGATCGTTGTAGCGCGCCACTTGCGGCGGTCCGCCGGCCTGCAACCCTTGTGCTGTGAGCCATGCCTGCAGGCGTGCAGTGTTCTCGGCAATGCTTGAGCGCGTCGTCCAGCCGCTGAAGGTGATGGTCGCCACGCGGTGGGCAGGCACTTCGCGAAGCTTGACTTCGGGGTCCAGGGGGCGCGGCAGCTCGGCGAGGCGCCATCTGGACGGCATCACGAAGTGGATGCGCCAGCGCGTTGCGTCGGCGGCTGCCTCCATCGTCACCGGCGCTGTCATTGCGATGCGTTCGCCGGCTGGTTCCATCGTCACCGGCGCTGTCATGTCGATTTTCTCGGCGGCGCCACGCGTCGACAGATTCTTGCCGAAGATGTATCCGGCGATGCGGCGAAAGCCGGTGCGGCCGGCGCTATCAAAGTCGCCGTCGACCCAGGTCTCGGCCACCACGAAGCCCTGATATGCGCGCAACTCGAAGGGGGCTTCGGCGCGTTCGATGCGGAACTGCGGCTCTTCAACCGCCATGGCTGCTCCTGTCGGGAGCATCGTGGCGCACAGCATCAGCAGGAAAGTGAATACGCGCATGGTCGTCCCGCCCGTCAGTCATGTAACCTCACACTACAGCCATAATGTCAGGACAGCATGACACAGGAGTCGTTTTTGGACAGCCCGTTTCTGGACAGCTTCGGTGTTCCTCACCTCGTCGCACTGGTGTTCGCATTCACCGTGGTCGAGGGCGCGTGCCTCTACGGCTACGACCGCTTGACCGGCGGAGGCGTTTCGCCGCTGGCATTCGTCTTCAACTGGTTGTCGGGCTTGTGTCTGTTGGCGGCGGTGTTTCTTGCGGCAAGCGGTTCAGGCCTGGCCACGGTTGCGCCTTGCCTGATGGCCGCGGGTGCCTTGCACGCCGTCGATTTGCGTCGCCAGTGGCGGCGCCGGAGGTTCTAGTCATGACGTACGCGTTCCCGTTCTCGGCCATCGTCGGCCAGGACGACATGAAGCAGGCGCTGCTGCTGGCGGCGCTCGACCCAAGCATCGGCGGTGTGTTGGTGCTGGGTGATCGCGGCACTGGCAAGTCGACTGCGGTTCGCGCCTTGGCCGCGATCTTGCCGCCGATCAAGGTCGTCCAGGGCTGCACCTACAACTGCGATCCCACCGCTAAGGGCGTGGCCTGTCCCGCTTGCGCGGCGGCCGCGGCCGGGGGATCTAAGCTCAAATCGGTGGAGAAGCCGGTGCCGGTGGTCGACCTGCCGCTTGGCGCCACTGAAGACCGCGTGGTCGGCGCGCTCGACCTGGAGCGCGCACTCACAGCCGGCGAAAAGGCTTTTGAGCCCGGCTTGTTGGCGCGTGCCAACCGCGGTTTTCTCTATGTGGATGAGGTCAATCTGCTCGAGGACCATCTGGTTGATCTGCTGATCGACGTCGCCGCCAGCGGCCAGAACGTGGTCGAACGCGAGGGGCTGTCGATCCGCCATCCGGCGCGCTTCGTGCTGGTCGGTTCGGGTAATCCGGAGGAGGGCGAGTTGCGCCCGCAACTGCTCGATCGCTTCGGGCTGTCGCTGGACGTGCGCACGCCCACCGACCTGGCGCAGCGCATCGAAGTGATCAAGCGTCGCGATGCCTTCGAGCGCGATCCGCAGACATTCATGGCTGCCTGGAAGGACGCCGATGCAGCGATCTGCGACGGTCTGGCGAAAGCGCGCAAGCGGCTTGAAAAGTTGGAGGTGCCTGATGCTGTGCTCGAGGCCGCAGCGCGTCTGTGCACGCGTCTGGGCACCGATGGTCTGCGCGGCGAGCTTACGTTGATGCGCGCGGCGCGGGCGCGGGCCGCCCTCGACGGCGCCCGTTCGGTAACGGTCAAACATCTGCGAGCGGTCGCGCCGATGGTGCTGCGCCACCGTCTGCGTCGCGATCCGCTCGACGAGACCGGGTCGGGTGTGCGCGTCGAGCGTGCCATCGCCGAACTGTTCGACCGCGAGGTCGCCGCGTCGTGACACCGTTGGCGGACGCCGACTCGTCCGCCGGTTTGCCGGGGGAGACGTCCGAGAGTCGCGCCGCCGAACTGTGGGGACGTGCTCTGCACGCGGCAGCCCTGCTGGCGATCGAGCCGGCCGCGCTGGGGGGTGTCTGGCTGCGCGCCGCCGCGGGGCCGGTGCGCGAGCGCTGGTTGGCGCTACTCGAGACTCTGCTCCCCGTCGACCGGCCGCGTCGGCGCATCCCCTTGAACATCCCGGATGAGCGCTTGCTCGGCGGGCTCGATCTCGCGGCAACCTTGCAGGCCGGCCGGCCCGTCGCGCAGCGCGGCGTGCTGGCCGAGGCCGACGGCGGTGTGGTGACGCTGGCGATGGCCGAACGCGTTCCGGCAGCCACCGCAACGCGACTGGCGCAGGTGCTCGACCGCGGCGAGGTGCAGGTCGCCCGTGACGGTATTGAGGCGCACCTGTCGGCACGCTTTGGCGTGATCGCGCTAGACGAATCCGGCAATGGCGACGAGCCGCCTGCCAGCGTGTTAACCGAGCGACTGGGTGTGGTCCTCTCGCTGGAAGGGCTGTTGCCCAGCACGTGTACGCTGCCGCCACTCGAGGAGTTGCGGGGCTGGCAGCGCGACATCGTGTCTGCACGAATCCGCTGGCGACACACTCACGCAGACGACGAGGCCTTGCAGGCCTTGGTCGCCACCGCGGCGGCCTTGGGGGTCGATTCACCACGGGCGTCGCTGGCGGCGCTCAACCTGGCGCGCATGGCCGCTGCGCTCGATGGTCGCGACGCGGTCGACGGCGAGGATTGCACTCTGGCCGCTCGGCTGGTGATCGCGCCGCGGGCGACTCGCCTGCCGCCGCAGCACACCGATGAATCGCCGCCGGAGCCTCCTCCGGAGCCGCCGCAAGATCAGGATCCGCCCTCCGAGCCGGATCCCCCCGACAACGACGCCGAGCAACTCCCCGACAAGCCGCTCGAAGATACGGTGCTCGAGGCTGCCCAGGCCGCTATTCCGGCGGGTTTGCTGGCGATGTTGCAGGCGTCGCTGGCGCTGGGACGCACCCGTAGCGGGGGCAAGTCCGGCGCCACACAGACCAACTATCGGCGCGGACGACCGGCAGGGTCGCGCCGCGGCAGCTTGCGACCGGGTGTGCGCCTCAACGTCATCGATACGCTGCGCAACGCTGCCCCGTGGCAGCCCTTGCGCCGACGCGAGGCGATGGCATCCGGTCGATCGCCGGCGCGTGTGCTGATCCGCGCCGATGACTTTCAGGTGACGCGTTACCAGCAGCGCAGCGAGACCACGACGCTGTTCGTTGTAGATGCCAGCGGCTCGGCAGCCCTGCATCGCCTCGCCGAGGCCAAAGGTGCGGTCGAGCTGCTGTTGGCCGACTGTTATGTGCGGCGTGACCGGGTCGCGCTGATGGCCTTTCGCGGCGCTGGATGCGAGTTGATGTTGCCGCCGACCCGTTCGCTAACCCGTGCCAAGCGCGCGCTGGCCGGCTTACCCGGTGGAGGTGGCACGCCGATGGCCAGCGCGATCGAGGCGGCGCAGCAGTTGTATGAGCGGCTGTCGCGTAAGGGTGACAGCGTTGTCGTGGTCTTGCTCACCGATGGGCGTGCCAACCTTGACCGCAATGGGCGGCCGGGTCGGGCCCAAGCCGAAGAGGACGCGCTGGCAGCGGCGCGGCGTGCCCGTGTGAGCGGTATGGCGTGCGTGCTGGTCGACACCTCGTCGCAGCCGGCTGCGCACGGTCAGCGGCTGGCGGCCGAACTGGGTGCGCTGTATCAGCCACTGCCGTACGCCGATCCGCGCGCCCTGTCAGCGCGCATCGGAGCCAGCGTCGCCGCCCTGGCGGGCTAGGCCTGTCGCACCAGGCTGTCGAGGATCGTCGCTGCGGCGCGCTCGGGTTCGATCTCGTGCAGCAGATGGCCGGCGTGCCAGCGTTGCACCTGCGCTTGCGGCAGATAGCGTTCGATCACCTGCAGCAAGGGTTGCAGGGGCACCCAAGTGTCCTGATCGCCCAGCACGAGTGTCATCGGCATCTGCAGGCGCGGGGCGTCTTCCAGCAGCAGTGGCAGGTCAGCGGCGGCCATGAAGTTCATCGCGCCACGCACATGAGTCGGCTCGGCGAACAGGGTCCGGTAATGGCGGCGTTGGTCTTCGTCGAGCACCGAGGCGGTCGAGTCGAGCAGCCGGTCGACCATGCCGGTCGGGCCGATGGTGGTTGCCAGCAGTGATGCCATCGGTCCTGAGGTGAACAACGGGTTGATTAGCGGGCCTAGAAACAGCGAGTAACTGGGCGGTGGAGGCACCAGCGACGGCGCAAAGCCGATTAGCGAGGCCGGGGTGTGATGGCCGTCCAGCGCCCAGCGCATCGCCAGTGGCAGGCCGGCCGAGTGTCCGGCCACCAGTGCCGGTGCACCGAGCCCAAGCGTGTCGAGCAGCGTGTCCAGTTGGTGACTGATGGTTCGCAGATCCAGCTGGCTGAAATCGGCGCCGCGGGTGAAGCCGTGGCCCGGCAGGTCCATTGCCAGGACGCGTGCATGCGACGTCAGCAGCGGCCAGATGCGCGCCCACGAGTGGGTCGACGAGCCGGTTCCGTGCAGCAGAACCACCAGCGGACCCTCACCTGCCAGTTGCACATGCCAGTCGAGTCCGGCGGCAGAAGTGCGGGCGCTGGCCTCACGGTGGGGCCAGTCGGTTGGGATGTCCGCTGCGGCGCGAAGAGTCATGGAGGGTTTCCGGGTTGTCTGTTGACGTGGACAGTCAAGGTGTCTATTGTGGTTGACATTCTGGCGCGTCAAGTAAAACACACAAGCCATGCGCGCCGACACACGGTTGCGGTTACAGCAGGAGGAGCGGGTCATGGATGCACAACTGCGAATCGAACGTGCACTAGACGCTGCGCTTCGGCTTGGCGAGTCTACGGCAGCCCCGCCCCGACTGGTGGCAGCGACACGCCACGCGGTGTTCCCGGGTGGTGCGCGCATCCGTCCGAAGCTGTGCCTGGCAGTGGCGTGGGCGTGCGGTGACGATGCCCCGACCGTGTCCGATGCGGCCGCCGTGGCGATCGAACTGATGCACTGCGCCTCCCTGGTGCACGACGATCTTCCTTGTTTTGACGATGCGGCCATGCGCCGCGGGCAAGCCTCGGTTCACGCTGCGTTCGGCGAGCGCCTGGCGGTACTCACCGGGGATGCGCTGATTGTGTTGGCGTTTCGCACTCTCGCAGCTGTCGGCGGCGCGCATGCGGAACGCCTGATTGGCTTGTGCGAAACGGTGGCTGCCGGCGTCGGGGCGCCCGACGGCATCGTCGCCGGACAGGCATGGGAATGCGAGGCCAAGGCCGATCTTGCGACGTATCAGCGTGCCAAGACTGGGGCTTTGTTTGCCGCGGCAACCGCGGCTGGCGCTCAAGCAGCCGGCCACGACGCTGCAAGCTGGCGTGCATTGGGCGATTGGCTCGGTGAGGCGTACCAGGTCGCTGATGACATCCGTGACGTGATGGCCGATCCCGCTTGGTTGGGTAAGCCGACCGGTCGCGATGAGACGCTCGACCGCATGAGTTCGGCACGGGCGCTTGGCCTGCCTGGTGCGGTGGCGCATTTCGACCGCTTGCTCGCCAGCGCCATCGAGTCGATACCCGACTGTCGTGGAGCGGCTGCTTTGCGGGCGCTCGTGCATGCCGAGTCGGAGCGCTTGGTTCCCAAGGCATGGGTGGGACGGATCCGGGAGCAGGCCGCGCAGTTCGCGCCAGCCGGTTCTTGACCCACACGGGATGCCCGCCATGTCCGCCACTGGAATCTCAATGACTTGGACCGACCGGTTCTTTGCCTGGCGTGACCGCGTGGTTGCCAGCCCGACGTTTCAGCGCTGGGCTGCTGCGTTCCCGCTGACCCGGCCCATTGCTCGGCGCCAGGCGTCGCAACTGTTCGACTTGGTCGCTGGGTTCGTCTACAGCCAAGTCTTGCTGGCTTGCGTGCGCCTGCGCGTATTCGAAATCCTCGCCGAGGGTCCACAGAGCGTGACGACCCTCGCTCACCGCCTCGATTTGTCGGAGAACTCGGCCCAGCGTTTGCTGGCGGCGGCCAGCTCACTGGGTTTGCTCGCGCAGCGCAGTGACGGTCGCTTCGCGCTCGGTCAGCTGGGCGCGGTGATGGTGGGCAACCGTGCCGTGGCTGCGATGGTCGAGCACCACGCCTCGGTTTACATGGATCTCGCTGATCCGGTGGCGTTGCTGCGCCGTGATTCGCCGACACGCCTGTCGGATTACTGGGCCTACGCCGGCGATGAAGGCAGCGAGCGGGCCCGCAGCCTGCGTGCCGAGCAGGTGGCGGATTATTCGGCGCTGATGTCGGCGTCGCAGCCGCTGGTTGCCGATCAGATTATCGATGCCTATCCGCTTGGGCGCCACCGTTGCCTGCTCGACGTGGGTGGCGGCGAGGGCACGTTCCTCAGCCATGTGGCCCGGCGTGTGCCCGGTCTACAACTCAAACTGTTCGATCTTCCGGCGGTGGCCGAGCGCGGTCGCCTGCGGTTCGAAGCGCAAGGCATCGCCCATCGCGCCAGCGCTCATGGCGGGAGCTTCTTTGACGATCCGCTGCCGGTCGGCGCCGACATCGTGTCGCTGGTTCGCGTCATTTACGACCACGACGACGAGCACGCGTTGAAGATTTTGCGCGCGGTTCGGGCGGCACTGCCCGATGGCGGCACTCTGATTCTCGCCGAGCCAATGGCCGGTACACCGGGTGCCGAGGCGATGGGCGACGCTTATTTTGGCTTCTATTTGCTGGCCATGGGCAAGGGTGAGGCGCGTACGCCTGCCCAGTTGTCGGCCTTGCTGTCGCTGGCGGGCTTTGGTTCGGTGCGGGTTCTGCCGACCCATCTGCCCTTGCAGACGCGGGTCATCGTGGCTCGTCCGCTAGCGGTAAACACCGCATCCCATGAGGCGCAACCTTGAAAACGCCCAAAAGATTTTTCTTGACTCGGGTCGTCAAGGGGCTAGCATACGCAGTGTCAAGTCAGCGTGACATATATCAAGTACATAAAAAATGACAACCGCCGAATCCCCTCTCAACTCGACTGCCGTGGTGCTGCAAGAGCCGCACCGGGTGGTGCTGAGCCAGCTCGCGCTGACGCCGGCCACGGTCGAGGATGTGGTGGTCGACGTTCACTACAGTGGCATCAGTACAGGCACCGAAAAGCTGCTGTGGTCTGGTCGGATGCCGCAATTCCCGGGCATGGGTTATCCGCTGGTGCCGGGCTATGAGTCGGTGGGCAGCGTGATCGCTGCCGGTAGCGCATCCGGGCTCCACGTTGGCGATACGGTGTTCGTGCCGGGTGCCAAGTGTTACGGCGAGGTGCGTGGCTTGTTTGGTGGAGCGGCGTCGCGCTTGGTGGTGCCAGGCGGGCGTGCGATGGCCATCGACCCCTTATTGGGCGAGCAGGGCGTCTTGTTTGCCTTGGCCGCTACGGCGTATCACGTGACTGCGACGCCGGGTGCGGTGCAGCCCGATCTGGTCGTCGGCCACGGCGTGCTTGGCCGGATGATCGCCCGCATTGCGGTGGCGATGGGTCACAAGCCCGTGGTCTGGGAGACCGACCCGCAGCGTCGCGGCGGCGCCGATGGCTATGCGCTTATCGATCCTGCTGCTGATGATCGCCGCGACTACCGCAGCATCTGCGATGTCAGTGGAGCGCCTGATCTCCTGGACACGCTGGTCGGACGGCTTGCGCCAGGCGGCGAAGTGGTCCTGGCTGGGTTCTACGACACCCCCCTGCATTTCAACTTCGCGCCGGCCTTCATGCGTGAAGCGCGCTTGCGCATCGCTGCCCAGTGGCAGCCGTCCGACCTGGTTGCAGTGCGGGATCTGGTGGCCACGGGTCGTTTGTCCCTGGACGGCCTGATTACCCACCGCAGCGCGCCGCAACACGCTGAAGACGCCTATCGCACTGCATTCGGCGATCCCGCCTGTTTGAAGATGGTCCTCGACTGGAGACACTGCCAATGAGTCATTCCTGTGCAACCAGCACCGCATCGCCGGTGCAGTTCGTCAAGCAGGCGTTGCGCGCCGAGGCTGCGGTCGATCCCGATCCGGTTCACACCGGCGAGGTGACCAAGGAGACGCAGATCATCGCCATCTACGGCAAGGGCGGCATCGGCAAGAGCTTCACGCTGGCCAACCTGAGCTACATGATGGCGCAGCAGGGCAAAAAGGTTCTGCTGATTGGCTGCGACCCGAAGTCTGATACCACCAGCTTGCTGTTCGGCGGCAAGGCGTGTCCGACCATCATCGAGACCAGCTCGAAGAAAAAGCTGGCCGGCGAAAACGTCGCCATTGGTGACGTCTGCTTCAAGCGCGACGGCGTCTACGCCATGGAGCTTGGCGGGCCTGAGGTCGGCCGCGGTTGCGGCGGTCGCGGCATCATCCACGGCTTCGAGACGCTGGAGAAGCTCGGCTTCCACGACTGGGGCTTCGACTACGTTCTGCTCGACTTCCTGGGTGACGTGGTGTGCGGCGGCTTTGGTCTGCCGATCGCCCGCGACATGTGCCAGAAGGTCATCGTCGTCGGCTCCAACGACTTGCAATCGCTCTACGTTGCCAACAACGTCTGCAGCGCGGTCGAATACTTCCGCAAGCTTGGCGGCAATGTGGGTGTCGCCGGCATGGTCATCAACAAGGATGATGGCACTGGCGAGGCGCAGGCCTTTGCTGAGCACGCCGGCATCCCGGTGCTGGCGTCCATCCCGGCCCACGAAGACATCCGCCGCAAGAGCGCCAGCTACGAGATCATCGGCAAGCCCGATGGCGAATGGGGTCCCCTGTTCGCCGGCCTCGCGAGCAATGTCGCTGAAGCGCCGCCGCAGCGTCCGCGTCCGCTGACGCAGGACGAGTTGCTCGGCCTGTTCTCGGCCGACCACACCGGTCGCGACGTTGTGCTGGAGCCGGCTACGGTCACCGACATGATGGGCCGCGAAGACGTGGTCCGTGAGTCGCTCGAAGTCGTCTACGACGAGGCCTGAGATGAACGACCCGCGGCCGGCCACGCTCAACCCCGACGCCCTCCAGGGCGACGGCCTCGGCTGCCACTCCGGCAGAGCCGAGATGCTGGCTGCTGCACAGCAAGCGGGCAAAAGCGAGGTGCTTGAGCAATACGCGCGCGATTACCCGCTCGCTCCGGAGGCGGGTCCTCATGACCAGCCCCAGAGCATGTGCCCGGCTTTTGGCTCGCTGCGTGTCGGTCTGCGCATGCGTCGCACCGCGACGATCCTCAGCGGTTCAGCGTGTTGCGTCTACGGGTTGACCTTCACCAGCCACTTCTATGGCGCGCGCCGCAGTGTCGGCTACGTTCCGTTCAACTCCGAGACGCTGGTCACCGGCAAGCTGTTCGAGGACATTCGCGAGGCGGTGCACAAAGAGGCTGATCCGGACAAGTACGACGCCGTGGTCATCATCAATCTCTGCGTCCCCACTGCCAGTGGCGTGCCGTTGCAGCTGCTGCCGAAGTCGATCAATGGCGTTCGCATCATCGGCATCGACGTGCCGGGCTTCGGAGTACCGACCCACGCTGAGGCCAAGGATGTCCTGGCTGGAGCCATGCTCCGCTATGCCCGCGAGGAGGTCGCTGCGGGTCCGGTGGCTGCACCGCGAAACGGTCGTGCCCAGTTGCCGACCGTCACCTTGCTGGGCGAGATGTTTCCGGCCGATCCGGTCGGCATCGGCATGATGCTCGCGCCGATGGGCTTGGCTGCCGGTCCGGTGGTCCCGACCCGAGAGTGGCGTGAGTTGTATTCAGCGCTCGACTGCGCTGTTGTGGCCGCGATTCACCCGTTCTACACCGCCAGCATCCGCGAGTTCGAAGCGGCGGTGCGACCGGTGGTCGGCTCAGCGCCGGTCGGGTATGACGGCACTGAGGCTTGGCTGCAAGCCATTGGCACGGCTGCTAGTGTCCCGCAAGCGCGCATTGATGCCGCCAAGAACGCGATGTTGCCGGCGATCCGCGGCGCACTGGCGAAGACGCCGATCAAGGGACGCATCACGCTGTCCGGTTACGAAGGCTCCGAGCTGTTAGTGGCCCGGTTGCTGGTCGAGTCCGGCGCCGACGTGCGCTACGTCGGCAGCGCCTGTCCGCGGACGGTGTGGAGCGACGCCGATCGCGAATGGCTCGAGGCCAAGGGCGTGCGAGTGCAGTTCCGCGCTTCGCTCGAGCAAGACCTTGCCGCCGTCGACGAATTCCGGCCGGATCTCGCCATAGGCACTACGCCGGTGGTGCAGGCCGCCAAGCAGGCCAGCATTCCGTCCCTGTACTTCACCAACCTGATCTCGGCCCGCCCGCTCATGGGGCCGGCGGGTGCAGGTTCGCTGGCGCAGGTGATCAACGCTGCAATCGCCAACAAAGGCCGCTTCGACACCATGAAGGCGTTCTTTGGCGATGTCGGCAGCGGCGACCAAGCCGGCGTCTGGGAAGGCGTTCCGGTGGCCCATCCGGAGTTCCGCGAGCAGACCCGCAAGAAGATCATCCGCTTGCAGAAAAAACTGGAGCAGGAGGCGATCGGAACATGAGCGCCAACCTGAACTTTGTACTCGATCACGACCGCGCCGGTGGCTATTGGGGCGCGGTGTACGTGTTTACCGCGATTAAAGGCCTGCAGGTGGTGATCGACGGGCCGGTCGGCTGCGAGAACCTGCCGGTGACCTCGGTGCTGCACTACACCGACGCGCTGCCACCGCACGAACTGCCCATCGTCGTGACCGGTCTGTCCGAGGAAGAGCTCGGTCAGCATGGCACCGAGGGCGCCATGAAACGCGCGCACAGCGTGCTCGACCCCAATCTGCCCAGCGTCGTGGTGACCGGATCCATCGCCGAGATGATCGGTGGCGGCGTCACGCCGGAGGGCACCGGTATTCAGCGCTTCCTGCCGCGCACCATCGACGAAGACCAGTGGCAGTGCGCCAACCGCGCGATGTTCTGGCTCTGGTCGGAATACGGTGTCAAGAAGATCCCGGCGCGCAAGCCGCTGGCCGAGCGTGCGCCGGGCGAGAAGCCCCGCGTCAACATCATCGGCCCCAGCTATGGGGTGTTCAACATGGCCAGCGATCTCGCCGAGATTCGCCGGCTGGTGGAGGGCATCGGTGCCGAGGTCAACATGGTCTTCCCGCTGGGCAGCCATCTGGCCGAGGTGTCGCGCTTGGTCGAAGCCGATGTCAACATCTGCATGTACCGCGAGTTCGGTCGCATGCTCTGCGAGGCGCTAGAGCGACCCTACCTGCAGGCGCCGATCGGCCTGCACAGCACCACCCGCTTTCTGCGCACGCTTGGCGAGTTGCTTGGGGTCGATCCCGAGCCCTTCATCGAGCGCGAGAAGCACACCACCATCAAGCCGATCTGGGATCTGTGGCGCTCGGTCACGCAGGACTTCTTCGGCACCGCCAGTTTCGGCATCGTCGCCAACGAGACCTATTCGCGGGGTGTGCGCCATTTCCTCGAGGAAGAGCTCGGCCTGCCCTGCAATTTCGCTGTGGCCCGCAAAGCCGGTGAAAAAACGGACAACGCGGCGATCCGCGAGTTGGTGCAAACGCGCACCCCGCTGGTGCTCTACGGCAGCTACAACGAACGCATGTACCTGGCCGAGGCCGGTGGACGGGCGACCTACATTCCGGCCTCGCTGCCGGGCGCGATCATTCGTCGCCACACCGGGACGCCCTTCATGGGCTATGCCGGCGCGACTTACATCGTTCAGGAGTTCTGCAACGGCCTGTTCGACGCGCTGTTCCACATCCTGCCTTTGGCCACCGATATGGACCGGGTCGAGCAGACCCTGGCCCGCGCACCCGCTGTCGACACCCTCGAGTGGGACCTCGACGCCCAGCAGCTGATGGCCGACTGGGTCGAGAACCAGCCGGTGCTGGTGCAGATCTCTGCCGCCAAGCGGCTTCGCGACCGCGCCGAGCGGGATGCCCGTCAGGCTGGCGAGACACGGGTCAATGCGGCCCGCGTAGTCGCCTCAACACTGGCCTTGCGCACGGGGGTAGCCGCGTGAGCAGGGGACTTCGGACACACCATTGGGACGCTGCGATGCGGCGCCCCGTCACCGATGTTGTCACGGTTGTGGCAGCTGCCTTCGCCGCGCGGGCTTTGCGCGGTAACGGCCGTAAGGCCATTTGGTAGAAGGAGTGATCCTATGGCAGAGCATTCGGGTTCGATTTCCGGCCTGACTGACCAGGAAGCCCAGGAATTCCACCAGTTCTATATGCAAGGTCTGGTGGGCTTTACGGCCATCGCCGTGATTGCGCACATCCTGGTCTGGGCCTGGCGTCCCTGGTTCCACTAAGCCACGTAAATAAAGGGGGATTGCCATGGCAGGTGCAACGGGTACTCAGCTGCAGGACGTCTTGCAGCGTGATTCGGTCACGTTTCGAGGGATCTATGCAGTCAGTTTTCTGGTGTTCCTGGCCGTAGCCGTCGTGGTTCAGGTTCTACCGCTGCAGTGGCGCACCTGGTTTCCGGGTGCGGAGGGTGGTCAAAACTTGATCGGCGATGTCCGGTCCGCCGTTTATACGTTCATGTCTTACCTCACTTAGGAGTTCGGAACCATGTGGAGAATCTGGCGTTTGTACGATCCGCTGCGGGCGATGGTTGCTCAAGGCGTTTTTTTGTTTGGCTTGGCGGCGATGATTCACCTCATCCTGCTCAGCACCGACCGTTTCAACTGGCTGGATGGCAAGAGCCAGGCGCAGGTGATGGGCGCTTCGGCGACTCCGGCACCGGCCGCAAGCGCGACTTAAGCGCTGCTTGTCTTTGCTGTAAGGGTTGGCGGGGGCTGGGGTCTCGGCTCTGTTCCCCGCCCGCTTCCAGAAACACATGTCGTTGATGGCTCGATGCATTCGCCATCCGGCCCGGGGGATTGATCATGGCAATGCTCAGTTTTGAAAAAAAATATCGAGTCCGGGGGGGCACCCTGATCGGCGGCGACCTCTTCGATTTCTGGGTCGGCCCGTTTTATGTGGGCTTCTTTGGCTTGACCACCGTTTTCTTCGCCTTTCTCGGGACTGCCCTGATTTTCTACGGCACGTCCCAAGCTGGGGTATTCAACCCATGGACCATCAACATCGCGCCGCCCAATCTTGAGTATGGCTTGGGCCTTGCGCCGTTGATGAAGGGCGGCTTGTGGCAGGTCATTACGATCTGCGCCATTGGCGCGTTCGGGTCTTGGGCGCTTCGTGAAGTCGAAATCAGCCGCAAGTTGGGTATGGGTCTGCACGTTCCCTTTGCGTTCAGTTTCGCCATCCTCGCCTACGTCACGCTGGTGGTCATCCGTCCGCTGTTGTTGGGTGCATGGGGGCACGGATTCCCGTACGGCATCCTCAGCCACCTCGACTGGGTGTCCAACGTTGGCTACCAGTACCTTCACTTCCACTACAACCCGGCACACATGATCGCCGTGAGCTTGTTCTTCACCAACGCACTCGCATTGGCGCTGCACGGCTCCCTGATCCTGTCGGCAACCAATCCGGCCCCTGGTCAGCCGGTCAAGACGCCTGAACACGAAGACACCTTCTTCCGCGACACCATCGGTTACTCGATCGGCACGCTCGGGATCCACCGTCTGGGCTTGTTCTTGGCGCTGGGCGCGGTGTTCTTCAGCGCCGTCTGCATCGTCATCAGTGGACCGTTCTGGACCCGTGGTTGGCCTGAATGGTGGAACTGGTGGCTCAACATGCCGATCTGGTCCTAAGGTGCAGGGAGACTGACATGGCTGAATATCAAAATATCTTTACGCAGGTTCAGGTTGCAGCGCCGACTTACCCGGGCGTGCCGCTGGAACGTGACCGCGATACCCGTGAACGCATCGGAACCCCGATCCACGTCAAGCTCGCCGGCCTCATCGGCAATGCCCAGATTGGTCCGATCTATCTCGGTTTCCTTGGGGTGGCTGCACTGGCCTGCTTCGTTGTGGCCTTTACCATCGTCGGCTTCAACATGCTGGTGTCGGTCAACTACGACCCCATCCAGTTCATCCGCCAGCTGTTCTGGCTCGCGTTGGAGCCGCCCAATCCCAAGTACGGCTTGCGCCTGGCACCGTTGAGTGAAGGTGGCTGGTGGAACATCGCGGGTCTGTTCCTGACCACGTCGATCCTGCTGTGGTGGCTGCGCATGTACCGCCGTGCCAAGGCCTTGGGCATGGGCACTCACGTGCCTTGGGCCTTTGCCGCGGCGATCTGGCTCTACCTGGTCCTGGGTCTGATCCGGCCGGTCTTGTTGGGCAGTTGGTCGGAGGCGCCGCCGTTCGGCATCTTCCCCCACCTTGATTGGACGGCAGCCTTCTCAATCCGCTACGGCAATCTGTTCTACAACCCGTTCCACATGCTCTCGATTGCCTTCCTGTATGGCTCGGCCTTGCTGTTCGCCATGCACGGCGCGACCATCTTGGCGGTCAGCCGCTACGGCGGCGAGCGCGAGATCGAGCAGATTGTCGATCGAGGCACCGCGTCGGAACGGGCCGCCCTTTTCTGGCGCTGGACCATGGGCTTTAATGCAACCATGGAATCAGTGCACCGCTGGGCCTGGTGGTTTGCCGTTCTAACCTGTGTCACGGGTGGTATCGGCATCCTCTTGACCGGTACCGTGGTCGACAACTGGTATTTGTGGGCGGTGAAACATGGCGTCGCACCGGCTTATCCGAATGTGTGGGATCCGGCCAGCGTCATTGACCCGGCCAGCATTGTTGATCCGGCCATCGCCAACGGCGCTGCCGGCAATTAAGGGGACAGGGATGAAAACCACGCAACAACTCGCTCTGCTCCTGGTGCTGCTGGCGTCTGCCTTGCTCACCGGTTGCTGGGAACGCCCCCCGGTCGATATGGTGCAGCATGGCTACCGCGGCACCGGCATGGCGCAGGTGTACAACCCGCGTACGCTGGTCAAGCACCAAGATCTCAACAAGATGCCGGTGGCCTTGCCCGCCGCGCCTGCCGATGGTCCCAAGGCCAAGGACATCTACAAGAATGTTCAGGTGCTAGGTGACCTTAGCGTCGCCCAGTTCACTCGGCACATGGCGTCCATCACGCAGTGGGTCGCCCCGCAACAAGGCTGTGTGTACTGCCACAACCCCGCCAACTTTGCCGATGACGGCAAGTACACCAAGGTGGTCGCTCGTCGCATGATTCAGATGACGCAGAACATCAACGGCAACTGGAAGCAGCACGTCGCGGAGACAGGCGTCACGTGCTACACGTGTCACCGAGGTTATCCCTTGCCGCAGGACCAGAATGGCCAAGCCGCCTACTGGTTCAGCGATGGCGGACCCAAGCACACTGCGGGCATGTTGGGCTGGAAGAATGGCCAGAACGAACCGGCTTATTCCGTAGCGATGGCCTCATTGCCTAAGGATCCGTTTACGCCGTTCTTGTTGGGTGCCGAGAATATCCGCGTCCAAGGCACAACGGCTCTCCCGACCGGCAACACCCAGACGACCAAGGCAGCCGAGTGGACGTATGGCCTCATGAACCACATGTCGAGCTCGCTGGGTGTGAACTGCTCGTATTGCCACAACACACGCGCCTTTGCGCAGTGGCCGCAAAGCTCGCCGCAACGGGTCACCGCGTGGTACGGCATCCGCATGGTTCGCAGCCTCAACAACGAGTATTTGGCATCCCTGAAAGAGACTTTCCCGGACCACCGGCTCGGTCCCACCGGTGATGCACCGAAGGCATTCTGCGTGACGTGCCACAAGGGAGCCTACAAGCCGCTGTACGGCCAGAGCATGCTCAAGGACTTCCCGGAGTTGGCAACCCCGACCACCGATGGCAAGCCCATCGCACCGAAGATCGCTGAAGAGAAGGTGGCTGCGGCAGCGCCTTGATAGCCAGTGCGGTTTGAGTTGGCAGTAACGAACAGGGCACCCGCGGGTGCCCTGTTTCTTTCTGGTCCGTCAAACAGTTAGCCTGTATCTGCTGTCCGCGGGCTCGATCGGCCACACGGGGCAAGCCTCAGTGAAATGGCCCGTTCAGCGTCACCACCTGTTGGTTGATCAGACTGGCCAGCGATACCCACGCCAGATAGGGCAGCAAGAGCGCGCCTGCGCGGAAATCGAGTCGGCTTCCGGCAAACACCAGCAGTGCTACCGAGGACCACAGCACGCCCACTTGAGTGAGCGACCAATCCGGCCGCTGGCACCAGAAGAACAGGTAGCTCCACAACACGTTGAGGGCTGCATTGGCCAGGAACAGGCCAAGCACCCAGCGCTGTGTACGCGGCTCGCGCGCCGCGCGCCAACACAGAACGCCTGCGATGGCCGTCAGGGTGAAGATCAAGGTCCAGGCTGGACCAAACGCCCAGTCGGGCGGCTTAAACCACGGCTGCTGCAGCCCGTAGTACCAGCCGTCGAGGCGCGTGAGCGCGCCCCCGGCTCCGGCTGTTGCGATCGCGATCGCTGCCGCGGTGAGACTCTGCTGGCGAAGGGACAAGGGACCTCTGGGTTGTCAGGCTTTTGCCAACCCTAGCAGATGCGCCATGTCTTTCAAGAAGATTCGCAGATGCGCCATCGGGTCGCGTCGCTGCAGCTCTTTGTTCATGTAGGCGTCGAAGGTGAGTTTCTGGACGTCTTTGTCGCGGCAGATCTTGACGAAGCTCTCCCGCCGCTTGTCGGTGGAGTACCAGAAGTGCTGCATCATGCCCAGGATCCAGAAGACTCGGCCATGCAACTTCATGAAGCGTTTGCGGGCGCTGGCGAGTTCGCGGGCGTCGCCAGTCTTTAAGAATGCTGCTGCGGCATCGGCGGCTAAACGTCCCCCGAGCATGGCGTAATAGATGCCCTCGCCAGACGCGGGGGCCACTACACCAGAAGCATCGCCCGCCAGCACCACATCGCGGCCGTTCTCCCAGCGTGGCAGAGGCTTAAGCGGGATCGGCGCGCCTTCCTGGCGAATGGTCTCGAAATCCTGCATACCGGCGGCTTCGCGCAGACGAGTGGTGGCTTTGCGCAAGGAGAAGCCGCGTTCCGCGCTGCCGGTGCCGACGCTCAGCGTGTCCCCGTGCGGGAAGACCCAGCCGTAGAAGTCGGGCGATAGGCTGCCTCGGTAGTAGACGTCGCACCGCGAGGCATCGTAGTCGGCGCCCGTGTTGGACGGCTTGCGCAGGATCTCGTGGTAGGCGAAGACATATTTGGTGCGTTCGGCCCCGGGCACTTCGTGGCGTGCGACCTGCGACTTGGCACCGTCTGCGCCGATAACGCAGCGCGTCCGCACCGAGGACTCGGTCCCACCTTCCTCGCGGTCACTGAAGTGCACTCGCGCTACACCGTCAGTGTCCCGGGTGATGCGCTGGTATAGGCCGGTCTGGCGAGTCGCCCCGTGGCTTTGGGCGCGTTGACGCAACCACTCGTCGAACTGTTCGCGGTCGACCATGCCGACGAATCCGCCCTCGATCGGGATATCGACCTTCTCGTCCTTGGGCGAGATCATGCGTGCGCAGCGCGCCTTGGCCACCAGCAATTCGTCGGGGATGTCGAAGTCGCGGATCGCGCGCGGCGGGATCGCGCCGCCGCAGGGTTTGATGCGCCCGGCGCGGTCCAGCAAGAGCACGTCGAGTCCGCTGCGGGCAAGGTCGTCCGCTGCGGTGGAGCCGGCGGGTCCGCCGCCAACGATGACTGCGTCGTAAGTCTTAGGCAGGCTCATGGATGTTTCCTCCCTTCCAGTGTTGGGCGATACCGTGATCCGGATCGACGTCCGGTGTGGTGTCGGCGACGTGAGTCGCCATGTGGGCAGCCAGCAGGAACAGCAGAGCCTCTGCGCCGAAGACCAGCCCATAGGCCGATCCAACGTCGTCGATGAGGCTTCGGCTGATGTCGCTGGCAACGGCACCGGACAAGCCGCCGATGCCAAATGCGATCGCTTGCGCAGCGCCCCATAGGCCCATGCGTGTACCTTCGCGACCACTCACGCCGCGGCCGGCCAGTTGCATCATTGAGGCGATGGCGGCGATTGAAAAGGCGCCGTTGGCAGCGCCGAGCGCAAACACATTGGCTTTCAGCGGCCAATCGCCGCCGAGCGTGCCGGCGACGGTCAAGGCCAAGAGCGCTAGCGCCGAGGCGATGCATCCGCCGACTGTCCAGTTGCGCAGGGTTTTGCCGGTCGGGCGGCCGCGACGGCTGCCGGCTATGGCGACCACGATCATCCCGGCCATCACGCCACTGTGCTGCACGCCCGACAGCTGTGTCGACTCGCCCGGCGTGAAGCCGAACACGACTCCGGCAAAAGGCTCGAGGATGAGGTCTTGAGCCGAGAAAGCCAGCATCGAGACAAAGATGAAGAGGGTGAACTGGCGGGCATCGGCTTCGGCCCAGACCGACCGCAGCGCGGCCAAGAACGGAACGCCGTGTTGTGTGTCGGGTTGCGAGTCGGTCTTCTCGAGGCGGAACAACGCAATCAGGGTGACAACGATGGCGATGGCCGCGATGCACCCGGCCACCTGCACCATCCGGTGCGGCGAATACGGGTCGAGCAGCGCACCGGACACGCCGGCAGTGACGGCGAAGCCGGCAATCATCATGATCCAGACGATGGTGGCGGCTGGCGCACGGCGGTGCTCCGCGACCGACTTCGCCAACAGCACCAGCAGCGAGGTGCCGGCGGCCGACACCCCGATCCCAATCAGCGTGAAGCCAAGCACGGCAAGCGCCAGTCCGGCGCTCCGTTCAGTGGCCATCCAGGCGGTGGCTAGTGCCGCGACGACACCGCCGGTGGCCAGGACCAGCATGCCGCCGATCACCCAAGGTGTGCGTCGGCCGCTCTGGTCGGAGCCGAAGCCCATGCGCGGGCGCAAGACCTGCAGCGCGTAGTGGATGGCCACCAGCAGCCCTGGCAGTAGCGCGGGCAGAGCGAGTTCGACCACCATGATGCGGTTGAGGGTGGACGTGGTCAGCACCACGATGCTGCCGATGCAGGCCTGCACCAAGCCGAGGCGGACGATGCCGAACCAGCCGAGTCCATCGCTTCGATTCATCCCAAGCCCCCTGTTTGTGCTCGCAGCGCCCAAGCCGCAACCATCATTCCGCTAACCAGGATGGGCACGCCAAAGCCGCTGTAATACAGCGCGCGTTCGACCGGCTTGTGCACGAACCAGCGCATCAGCAGTGCCTGACCGATTAGCAGTGCCGCGATCGCGAGGGCATGCAGGGGCTGATCCCACGACAGTAGCAGCGCAAAAACCACCAGTTGTGGTGCCGCCATGGTCAGACACGCCATGCGTGCCGCGCCGTCCGCGCCCAGCTGCACGGGCAGCGAAGCGACACCCATTGCGCGGTCGCCGCGGATCGACTTGAAGTCGTTGAGGGTCATGATGCCGTGTGCCGCCAGGCTGTACAGAACCGCCAGCAGGATCGAGCGGGGGTCGGGCAGGGTTCCGCCTGCCATCACTGCAGCACCGGTGATCCACGCCAGCCCCTCGTAGCAGAAACCGCACGCGGCATTGCCCCACCAGCCGTTCTGTTTGAGTCGTACGGGCGGGGCGCTGTACGCCCAAGCCAGCGCCAAGCCGGCGGCTGCCGCGAGGAATCCCCAGTCTCCCAGACTGAGCGCGACCAGCAGTGACAGCAGGGTCCACGCCACCGCAACGTACAGACCCCAGCGCCCTGGCATGCGTCCAGACGGGATGGGGCGGTGTGGCTCATTGATCGCATCGACGTGGCGGTCGAACCAATCGTTGACCGCCTGACTGGTGGCGCACACCAGCGGGCCCGCCAGTAGAACGCCGGTGATGATCAGCGCCCAATGCCCCGCGAATGGCTGTCCCGAAGCCACCACGCCGCAAGCAAACGCCCACATCGGCGGAAACCAGGTGATTGGTTTCAGCAACTCGGCAATTGCCGAGGGTGCCGGTAAGGATTGGGTCGCAGCAGTCATGGACCCATTCTCACACTTGACATTTTCTAGCGTCAACCGCAATTTACAGTCATGCGTCATCCTGGCGTGACAGCGGTTGGCTCGTTTGGCTGCCGCGGTTCGTCTGGAGGTCCCCTTTATTCACGGAGAATCCGATCCATGCTGATGCAATCGACGCCGGTCGGGATCGAATCAGCCACCCAAAAAAGCCCGCTCAAGCCGGTCGCTTTGGTCATCGGCAGTGGCTTCGGCGGCTTGGCGGCGGCCATCCGTCTCGCCGCGCGCGGTTATCAGGTCACGGTGCTCGAGAAACTGGACGCGCCCGGTGGCCGTGCCTACGTGCACCGCCGCGACGGCTTCGTCTTCGATGCCGGTCCCACCATCGTTACCGCGCCCTTCCTGTTTGAAGAACTCTGGACGCTGTGCGGCAAGCGCATGGCCGATGATGTCGACCTGCGCCTGATGGATCCTTTCTATCGGGTCCGCTTCGACGATGGCAGCTGGTTCGATTACCGCGGTGACGAGGCGCAGATGATCGCCGAGGTGGCGCGCTTCAGCCCTGGCGATGTCGCTGGCTATAAGCGTTTCCTCGCCGACGCCGAGCACTGCTACCGGCACGGATTTCAGGGCCTGAGTGAGAAGGCCTTCGACAGCATCGCCGACCTGCTGGCGGCGCTACCGGCGATGGTGCGCATGCGCGCGTGGAAGACGCTCTACAGTCTGGCGGCCAAGCATCTGCGCGACCCCAAGCTGCGCATGGTGATGAGCCTGCATCCGCTGCTGATTGGCGGCAATCCGTTCTCGGTGACGCAGGTCTACAGCCTGATCACGGCGCTGGAAAAGCGCCATGGTGTGCACTGGGCGATGGGCGGTACCGGTGCCCTGGTCAAGGGCTTGGTGGGCCTGCTCAAGGGGCAGGGCGGTAGCCTGATCTGCAATGCCGAGGTCGCCGAGATCACTGTTGAGAGTGGCCGCGCCACAGGTGTGCGCCTGGCCAGTGGCCAGCATTTGCCAGCCGACATTGTGGTCAGCAACGCCGACACCGCCTGGACCTACAAGCACCTGATCAAGCCAGAGCACCGCCGCCACTGGACCAACCGTCGCGTCGACAAGGGTCGCTATTCGATGAGTCTGTTCGTCTGGTACTTCGGCACTCGTCGCCAGTTCCATGACGTGCCGCACCACATGATGGTGTTGGGCCCGCGGTATCAGGGCCTGCTCACCGACATCTTCAAGCACCACCATCTGGCTGACGACTTCAGCCTCTACCTGCACCGACCGACAGCGACCGACGCGTCGATGGCGCCTCCAGGGTGCGACACCTTTTACGCGCTGTCGCCGGTGCCCCATCTCGACAGCGGGACCGATTGGAGAGCGTTCGCCGAAACCTACCGCGAGGCGATCGCGAAACGCCTCGATGCCACCGTGCTGCCCGGCTTCGAGAAGGACGTGGTGACCTCGTTCGTCACCACGCCGCTCGACTTCCGCGACCGCCTGCTGTCGTTCAAGGGCGCGGCGTTCGGTCTGGAGCCTGTTCTCACCCAGAGTGCGTGGTTCCGTCCGCACAACCGCAGCGAGGACATCCGTGGTCTCTACATGGTCGGCGCCAGCACCCACCCGGGCGCGGGCATGCCGGGCGTTCTGGCCTCGGCTAAGGCGCTGGAGTCTGTTCTGCCTGAGGCGGCCGCCGTTTTGGAGGGACGCGCATGAAACGCGAAGACCTGCCCCCGGCGATGCCCCACTACGATGCCTCGGCCAGTTGCCGCGAGATGTTGCGTGGGGGCTCGAAGTCGTTTTTTGCAGCGTCGCGTTTGCTAGGCCGCGATTACCGCGAGCCGGCCACTGCGCTCTACGCGTTTTGTCGGGTGGCAGACGACGCGATCGATTTCGCCGACGATCCCCATCAGGCTCTGGAGCAGCTGTGCCGGCGGCTCGACGCGATCTACGCGGGTCATCCTGAGCAACACACTGCCGACCGCGCGTTTGCGCCGGTCGTGGCGCAGTACGCCATTCCGCGGGCTTTGCCGCAAGCGCTGCTGGAGGGGTTCGCTTGGGATGCGGTCGGTCGTCGGTATGACACGCTAGACGATCTGCTGGACTACGCGGCGCGGGTGGCGGGGACTGTGGGCGCGATGATGGCCTTGATCATGGGTGCGCGTTCGCCACGGACCCTCGCCCGCGCCTGTGAGCTCGGGCTGGCCATGCAACTCACCAACATTGCTCGCGATGTCGGCGAAGACGCCCGCAATGGCCGGGTTTACCTGCCGCTTGACTGGTTGCGCGAGGCCGGTGTCGATCTGGACGCTTGGCTTGCTGACCCGCAGCCGCTGCCGGCGATTCGTGACATCACACGCCGCCTGCTCGAGGAGGCCGATGTCTGCTACCAGCGCGCCGAATCCGGGATTGCCGACCTGCCGCGCAGTTGCCGGCCAGCGATGATGGCGGCGCGGCTGGTCTACGCCGAAATCGGACGCGAAGTCGAGCGTCGCCAGTTCGATTCGGTGAGCCAGCGCGCGGTGGTGTCGGGGCAGCGCAAGCTGGCGCTGCTGGTGCGGGCAATGCGTGCAGGCGCCTTGGCGCCGCAGCGGGCACACAGCCACCCAGCGCTGCCAGCGGTGCGGTTCTTGGTCGAATCCGTGCTGGATGTGCCCAATCCAGAGCGCCGTCCGCAAAGCTTTGTCGACCGGACGGTGGGCATCGTGCAGATGTTCGAGCGGGTCGCCGAGCGGGACCGCCGTCAGCGCACCCTGCTGGCAGGTTGACCCTCTAACGCACCCGCGGCATCCGCCAGGGCAGCATCAACCGCGTGCTTAGCCGTTCGAGCTTGCCCACGTCCAGGCTCTCGTGAAACGTGGTGGCGCGCTCGCCGCAGACCGTCGCGTCTAGGACCGCGCGTTGGTAGAACGGCGTGTCCTCGAGCGTCTCGACAACCTGGGGTGCATCGGCGCTGCGCATGTGGCGCGGCACTCGCCAGAAGGTGCGCGACAAGGGGTGGCGGGCGTCGGCAGCAAAGGATTCCACAGCGCCGTCGGGACGGAAACGCAGGGCCAGCAGGCGGTCGGCCCCAGCTTTCTGACGCACGTCGTAGACCACTGCGCTGCTGCCATCAGCCAGCGTGCTGCGCGACCAGTCCCAGCTGGAGAACGGCCGCTCGATGGGTTCGCTGCCTTCGTTCGAATCAAAATAGCCGGCGCCTTCCCAGCGCAGGTCCGGATGGTCAAGATCCACTTCGACTCGCGATGCGGGTGCCAGTGGCCCCCAGTGATGCCGGGCATCGTCGTCCAAGGGCCAGGTCTGGTTGAATAGCGCACCCGGATGCAGGCGAATGCGACCGCGCACCCGCTGCGGCAGCGGATTGGACCACTCGTCGACCGTGATGGTCAGCGCGCTGCCGTCCCAGTGAAGCGCGCTGGGACCCACGGCAAAGTGGTCCACCGAGCGTGACATGCTGGCGCGCGAGCGCTCGGTCATGGTCCAGCGTCGCACGCCTGGCCCGTAGAGGCAGACATTGATGCAGCAGTGATTTTCGGGATCGGCGTGGCCGCGTTGGCGGGCCCAGTGGTAATACGAGGAGAACACGCTGCCGACAAAGGCGATCACGGTCAGGCCGTAGCGTCCGCAATCGCTCAGGGCATCGACGTACCACCAGAGATAGCCACCCGCCGCGACGGGCTGGTCGAATCGAGGTGAGCCATCAGCGTGGCGGCCGCCAGTCGGCCGGACATGGCTGCCATCGGAACGCCCGGGCCCGGGTGAGCGCTGCCTCCCGCCAGATAGAGCCCCGGGATCGCCGTCGACGACGCAGGTCGCCGGAACGAGGCCATCCAGCCATGGCACGCTTCGCCATATAGGGCTCCGCCCGTCGCCGGAAACAGGCGCTCGAAATCCTGCGGCGTGGTCAGCACCGTCTGCTGGGGATCGTGCTCCAACTGCAGGCCACAGCGTTGCATTAGGGTCATGGCGTTGGTGTGACATTGCTCGATCTCCTCGGGGTCCAATTGGCGGAGGTCGCCGATTGCCGGCGCATTAACCAGAGCCAGCAGGCGTTCGCGTTGATGGATGTCGGCATCGTCGTCGTGGCGATCTTGCGCACACAGGTAGACCGTGCCTTTTCGCGGCAGACGGCCGTGGCCGAAAATGTCGCGGAATTCACTGCGGTAGTCGTCGTCGAAAAAGACGTTGTGGTGAACCAGCGGGAGCCCACGCGTCTGTGCGTGCAGACACCAGGTCATGGCTGACAGCGACCGCGCTTGAGGGGTAATCGCGGGCGCCGCGCCTTGAACACCAGACCCCAACAAGCCTTGTGCCAAGGCGGCGACATCGCCATTGAAGACCACAGAATCTGCCGGAAGCCGCTCACCACCAGCCAGCACCACTGCACTGACTTTGCCGTGGTTCAGCTCGATCGACTCGACCGGGCTCGCAGTGCGAATCTGGGCGCCGTTGCGTTGTGCCAGTCGCGCCAACGCCCGTCCGATCTCGACCATTCCACCGCCGACGGTCCAGACGCCTTGTTGCTCGACATGGGCTACCAACATCAATGTGGCGGGCGCCGCAAATGGCGATGAGCCGCAGTAGGTGGCGTACCGGCCGAATAGTTGTTGCAGGCGTGGGTCGTGGAAGTGCCGAGACAAGGCGCTCCAGAGGTCGCGGAACGGCCCCAGCCCGAACAGCACGGCGGAGCCGTGGAGCCCAAGGTCGCTCATCATGCTGGGCAGACTCGGTCGCGCCGAGCGAATGTAGGGGCCCTCGAGGGTGTTGTAGACCTCCCGCGACTGAGCGGCAAACGCGAGATAACGCCGCGCTTCGGCGGGCCCGGCAAATACGCCGATCGCCTCGGCAGACCGTTGCGGATCGGCGAACAGGTCGAGTTGGCCGCCGCTGCTCCACGTATGTCGGGCAAGGGTTCGTACCGGCGTGAGCACGAGTTCATCCTCAAGGCGCAAGCCTGCCTCGGCGAACAGTCCCTCGAACACCCAGCGCATGGTGAACACCGTCGGTCCGGCGTCGACGCCGTGACCACCCACAGACACCTGCCGCAACTTGCCGCCGACGTCGTTGGCACGCTCAAGCAGAGTGACGTCAAGACCTTGGCGAGCCAGTGCGGCGGCTGCCGTCAGACCGCCGACGCCGCCCCCGACCACCACGACGCGGTGCGTTCGCAAGGCTGGCGTCATCCGAAAGCGCGACCCTTGTAGCTGCCCTCGGGGGCTACAGGAATGAAGCGGGCGAACATCGATTCGGCGAAGAAGCCCGACTTGTGTGCCGCTTTAATGGCGTCGAGATGGGCGCCAGTGCGCGCGTAATGGTCCATGTCGTCGACCTTGTTCCAGATGCTGAAGGTCGCCTGACGGAGCAGCGGCGCTTCGCCCAAGCCGGTGGCGAGCAGGCAGCCGGGTGCGTCGGCCAGCGCGTCCTGAGCGGGAGGCGCTTTGCGCCAGAATGCTGCGGCCCGTGCCGGCTTGATCGAGGCCCGGGTGAGGGCGGCTATCGGTCCAGTCAGGGGCGTTTCGGCAACAATCGGCAGGCTCATGCCGGACCAGCTGCCGCGGCACGAGTAGGTGTGCAGCCGAATACTGAAGAACTCGCGGGCGTGGCTGCGGTAACGCTCCACCAAGGGGTGCGATCGCACAAACTCTGCAGCCTCGGCGTCGCTAGCAAATACGCAGAACAAGCCTTGTCGGGTGGCGCTGGGTCGCAGTCCGAATCCACCATCTTCGCCACTGCCCAGCACCTTGAAAAACTGCAGCCCGGGGATGTCGTCCATGTCAAAACGGCCGACAACAAAGCGGGAGAAGCCCCACATCCGGGACTGCTCTGCAATGTCGAGCAGAATCAGCGTCGCGACCGGACCCTCGGTCGCCATCGCTAGCTGTCCAGTCGCTCGCCGAGGTCGCCCAGGCCGTACTGACGGAGTTTGACGTACAGGCTCTGACGCGACAGGCCGAGCATCTCGGCTGCGCTGGCGCGATTGTCGCGGGTCAGTTCGAGGGCGGCTTCGATGCAGAGCTTCTCGATCAGTTCAGCGGTCTCGCCGACGATGTCCTTCAGCGGGACACGGCCCACCAATTCGGTGAGTTGGCTTGCGCTGCGGGTCAGTCCATCGGGCGTGGCCGGCTCCTCGAGTCGGGTGGCGACGTCGCGGACGCTGAAGCACAGGAAATTCCGCCCGTTGACATGCAAGGCGCGGGCCGACATCTCGACCTGGGTCTGCAAGCCGTTTTCGCCGCGCAGGGTCGTGGCAAACAGTCGAACCGAGCCGCGTTGGCGCAGGTTGGCCAGCAGCACCGAGAGGTCTACCCCCGAGCGGCCGAGCCAACGGTCCAAGGACTCGCCGAGGAGAGCATTGGGGTGCGCCAATTGCGCCAGATCGGCGAACGCTTGATTTGCGCTGACGACGATGCCGCTCGCGTCGGTGACGACAAAACCATCTGGCAATTGGCCGAGCGCCTCGAGGGTCAGCGCCGTGTTGTCTTGGGCTTCCTGGCTCGACGCCAAACCTCGGCCAACCAGGCGGATCAAAAACAGGCTCTGGTTGTCTTGGCGGAACACGCTGGCGCTGACCTCGGTCTCGTTGCCACCAACGGCGAGGCGTGCGCTGCTGGCCTGCCCGCGGCCGGTGCTCAGCACCGAGGTCAATACGCTGTCGAGTTCGTTGCGGTTGGCTGCGTCAAAACAGTCGTTGAACGCTCTTCCAGTGGGCTTGCGGCCACCGGCCGTCAGCAATTGCTCGGCTGCAGTGTTGGCCTCAAGGATGCGACGACTGGCCGCATCGACCACCAAGGTCGGTTCGGGCGCGGTTTCGAACAGCAGCCGGTAGCGGGCTTCCATCTGGCGCATGCGTTGATAGTCGCGCTCCATCGCCTGATGCGAATCGACCAGGCGCTGTTGCAATTCGGTGACGCTGCGCAGATCACGGCCATAGGCGAGGATGCGGCCATCGCTCAAGCGCGCCGACCCATATTGAATGGGCAGCGACTGGCCGTCGCGATCGACATGGTTGATGTGGCGCCATTTGCGTTGACGACCCACGCGGGCGTCTTCGAGCAGTGCGTCGACCTTGTCGCGGCATTCCGGGCTGACGACATCAACCAGCAAGCGACCGATCCAGGCCTGGGCTTGCTCAAGCTGCGAGTCGGCTTGGGTCAGTCGCGCGCGCTGGATCCGACCCTCATCGTCGAGGATTAGCGAAATGTCGGCTGCGGCAGCCAGCAGCGAGGCAGCCGCCAGCGGTTCGACGGTGCTGACGACGTCAACTGCATCGGGGTAGCCGTTCTGCGTGACCTGTCCGGTGGGGCTCTTGCTCAATTCGGCTGTGCTCGTTCTTGGATCAGGCGGTCGGCCGCTCGCAGGGCGTCGAGGGCGTCACCGGAGTAGGCTTCAGCGCCCAACATGGCACGAACGCTGGCATCAAAGACCAGCGGACCGCCAACCATGATGCCGAGTCCTGGGTTCAGCGACGCTCTGCGCACTTCGCGAATCAGTTGGCTCAGCGCATCGAGGTGGGCGCTGTTGCTGACCGACACGGCTGCGACGTCGTACCAGTCCGAGCGCACCGCGTCGATCAAGGCCGCGGGCTGCGCCTCGATTTCGGCACAGGCACTCCACCCCGCGCGGCGGAAGAACTGCGTCAGCATGTAAAAGCCCAAGGTGTGCTGACTGCCAGGGGCCGGTGAGAGCAGGATACGTCGCTGCGGCTGGCGGAACTCGGGCTCTGCGCAAAACTCTTCGGCGAGCGATTGCACCAGGCTCTGGATACGCCACAGCGCTAGGGTGACTTCGGGGAACGTGCAGTCGTCGGTTTCCCAAAGTCTGCCAATCTGCCGTGCGGCCGGCGCCAGCAGCTCAAGATAGAGCGCAGGCAATTCGTGGCCCAGCGATCGCAAGCGGGCGAACTCGGTCTCGTGCGCCGCAGCGTCGAGCGCGAGGCAGGCGCATACATAGTCCTGGACATCGGCGGCGCTCACCGGCGCGGGGATGTGCTGAGGCAGGTCCATCGGCGGCCGCCGATGCGACCGGAGCAATTGCGGAATGATCTGTGCGCTGAGCGTTTGCATCAGTTGTGATCGCGCGTCGAGACCATCGTCGGCCCGCAGCTCTTGCCGCTGGCCTGCGGTCGCGGATGAGTTCCCGTGATCGCCGGACGAGGTGCCCTGAAGGCGCTTTGCAGACATCGAATTTGCGCCCATGGCGCCCTCCGGTTAAGTGGATGTGATACCGGACGTCTGTTTTTATGCACTGCTCTTTTTTGCTGATGGTGTCCCCGGAAGCGCCCTGTGTCAATCAGCAAAGCGGATTTATGTGACACCCCACCCTGACAGTTTGCAATTGTCAACGCTAGAGGACGTACAGTTTAGTTGACACTTTGGCTTCGGCGCTCTAGATTGGGTTGCACAAGCCACTGTAAGGCGGGGCAACGGACATGCAGGGCACACCAGTCGGCGGCAGCAGACCGCCGCTCTACACCGAGGAGGAGCGCCAGCGGCGGGATCAGACGCCCTGGACGCTGGTGCAGGGCGTGCTTGCGCCTTTGCAGTTCATTGCCTTCGCGGTGAGCCTCTTTTTGGTGTTGCGTTTTTTACAGACTGGCGAGGGCGAGTCGGCTGCCGTCGCCTCGGTAGTCATCAAAACACTGTTCCTCTACACGATCATGGTCACCGGCGCGATCTGGGAAAAGGTGGTGTTCGGCCAGTACCTGTTCGCCCGCCCCTTCTTCTGGGAAGACGTGTTCAGCATGCTGGTCATCGCGCTGCACACGGCTTATCTCTTGGCCCTGTTCACCGGTTGGCTCGCCGTGCGCGAGCAGATGCTGTTGGCGCTGGCGGCCTACGCTACCTATCTGATCAACGCTGGACAGTTCATCTGGAAGCTCCGCATGGCTCGACTGCAGGGTGAGCGCGAGAAGGCTGGGGCTGGCAAGTCATCGGCTGCGGCGGATGGCTTGGGAGTGGCGGCGTGAACGCGGTCATCGATTTCCGCCCGCGTGACGCCGGCTGTGCCGATGCGCCGGTGCTGCGCGAGCGCGGTCAGCGCGAGGTGTTTTGCGGCCTGACCGGCATCATCTGGTTGCACCGCAAGATCCAGGATGCGTTCTTCTTGGTGGTCGGTTCGCGCACCTGCGCCCACCTGATCCAGTCGGCGGCGGGCGTGATGATCTTCGCCGAGCCACGGTTCGCCACAGCCATCATCGACGACCGCGACCTCGCCGGTCTGGCCGACGCCAACGACGAGCTCGATCGCGTGGTTGGCCGCCTGCTCGAGCGTCGTCCGGACATCAAGCTGCTGTTTCTGGTCGGTTCGTGTCCTTCGGAAGTCATCAAGCTCGATTTGCACCGTGCGGCGCAGCGGCTGGACGGCGTGTTCCGCGGCCGCACCCGGGTGCTCAATTACTCGGGCAGTGGCATCGAGACCACCTTCACCCAAGGCGAAGACGCCTGTCTTGCCGCCCTGGTGCCGGAATTGCCGGCTGCCGATTCTGTGGCTGCGCCCGACCTCTTGCTGGTGGGCACGGTCGCCGACATCGTCGAAGACCAGTTCTTGCGCACCTTCCGCGCCATGGGCATCGAGCGCGTCGCCGCGTTTCCGCCGCGCCGGTCCACTGAATTGCCGGCAGTGGGGCCTAACACTCGCATCCTGCTGACCCAGCCCTTCCTCGGTGACACGGTACGTGCGCTGGAGGCGCGTGGTGCGAAGCACTTGGCGGCGCCGTTCCCGCTCGGCGAAGAAGGTACGACGCTGTGGATGCACGCCGCCGCCGATGCCTTTAACGTGCCCAAGGCGCGGTTCGAGCAGGTCGTCGCACCGCTGCAGGAGCGCGCCCGCTCAGGCATCGCCCGCTATCGTGAAGCACTGGCCGGCAAGCGCATCTTCTTTTTCCCGGACTCACAGTTGGAACTGCCCTTGGCGCGCTTCCTGTCGCGCGAGTTGGGCATGCAGTTGCTGGAAGTCGGTACGCCCTACTTGCATCGACAGTTGCTGGGCAAAGAGCTCGAGTTGCTGCCGGCTGGCACGGCCCTCTCGGAAGGCCAGGACGTCGAGCGCCAGCTCGATCGCTGCGAGTCGGCCGGTCCCGATATCGTTGTCTGTGGACTGGGGCTCGCCAATCCCCTCGAGTCCCGCGGCATCACCACCAAATGGTCGATCGAGCTGGTGTTCAGCCCGATCCATGGTTTCGACCAGGCGGCCGACCTCGCCGAGCTGTTTGCCCGTCCGCTCAACCGACGCGACCGTCTGGTCGCCCTGGAGCGCTGACATGCAACTGACACTGTGGACCTACGAAGGCCCGCCGCACGTGGGTGCGATGCGGGTCGCGACTGCGCTGGAAGATGTTCACTACGTGTTGCATGCGCCACAAGGCGACACCTACGCCGATCTGCTCTTCACCATGATCGAGCGACTGCCCAAGCGCCCGCCGGTCACCTACACCACCTTTCAGGCGCGCGACCTCGGCGGCGATACCGCGGAGCTGTTCAAGAACGCTGCCCGCGAGGCCCATGAGCGGTTTAAGCCGGCGGCAATGATGGTCGGTGCCTCGTGCACCGCCGAGCTGATCCAGGACGATCCAGGCGGGCTCGCGGCGGCACTTGACCTGCCGATCCCGGTGGTTGCGCTGGAGTTGCCCTCGTACCAGAAGAAAGAGAACTGGGGCGCGGCCGAAACCTTCTACCAGATGGTGCGTGGCCTGGCTGGACCGCATGCCCCGGCGCCGGGTACGCCCCGCCCGCCGCGAGTTGCTGGAGCAAAGCCGTCTTGCAACATCCTCGGTCCGACCGCGCTGGGATTCCGCCACCGCGACGATGTGCGCGAGATTCGGGGCCTGCTGGAGTCGATCGGGGTCGAAGTTCGGGTGGTCGCGCCGCAGGGTGCCACGGCTGCCGATCTGGCCCGCTTGGGCGAGGCCGATTTCAATGTTGTGCTGTATCCGGAGACGGCGGGCAGTACCGCCAATTGGCTGCAACGCAATTTCGGCCAGCAGTACACCCGCACCATTCCAATCGGCGCAATCGCCACTCGCGAGTTCATCGCCGAGGTGGCTGACTTGGCTGGCATCGACCCAGAGCGGGCTCAAGCAGCGGGACGCTCGCGTGCGCCGTGGTACTCGCGATCGGTGGATTCGACCTACCTCACCGGCAAGCGAGTGTTCGTTTTTGGCGACGGCACCCACGCCGTGGCTGCGGCGCGAGTGGCCGCTGAGGAGTTCGGCTTCACCGTCGTCGGCATCGGCACTTACAGCCGCGAGTTTGCACGTGAGGTGCGTGCTGCCGCCGACAAGTACGGCGTCGAGCCGCTGATCACCGACGACTATCTCGAGGTCGAGGCGCGTGTCGCCGAGTTGCAGCCCGAACTGGTCCTCGGTACGCAAATGGAGCGCCACATCGCCAAGCGTCTGGGCGTGCCCTGCGCGGTGATTTCAGCTCCGGTCCATGTGCAGGACTTCCCCGCCCGCTATGCCCCGCAGATGGGATTTGAAGGCGCCAACGTGCTGTTTGACACGTGGGTTCACCCGCTGATGATGGGGTTGGAAGAACACCTGCTGGGCATGTTCCGTGAGGACTTTGAGTTCCACGATGGCGCGGCCGCATCGCATCTGGGTCATGGCAGCTCGCGGCCACAACCGCCCGAGGCGATTTCGCCGATCGCGATGGGCGAGGTTGCCGCGGCGGCAGCGGGTTTGGCCACCAGCGCACCGGCCGGCGAGCCTGTGGCAGGCGAGCTGGTCTGGGCCGCCGACGCCCAAAAAGAGCTCGGCAAGATCCCCTTTTTCGTGCGCGGCAAGGCTCGCCGCAACACCGAGGCTTATGCCAGCCAGCACGGCGTCGCCCTGATTACCGTCGAAACCCTCTACGAGGCCAAGGCCCACTATGGACGCTAAGGTCAAGGGCGCCCGCGTCCACGCAGAGAGCGATGTCCATGTGGCCATCCTCACCATGGACACGCACGTGGCCACCGCGACTTTCAAGGCGCGTGCGGCTCTGGCGCGCCTTCACCCCGGTATCGAATTGAGTTTGCACGCGGCCTCCGAATGGAGTGCCAGCGAAGCGGCGCTTGACGCCTGCAAGGCCGACATCGCGCGCGCCGACATCGTCGTGGTCACCATGCTGTTCATGGAGGACCACTTCCTGCAGGTGCTACCCCTGTTGCAGGCCAAGCGGGACCAGTGCGACGCCATGGTCTGCATCATGTCCGCCCCCGAGGTGGTCAAGCTCACCCGCATCGGCAAGTTCGACATGAGCGGCCCAACCAGCCCGGCCATGGCTCTGCTCAAGAAGCTCCGCGGCAACCGTGGCAACGCGCCCAAGGGCGGCGCCCAGCAGATGAAGATGTTGCGTCGCCTGCCGCAGATCCTGCGTTTCATTCCGGGCACGGCACAGGATGCGCGCGCCTATTTCCTGACTTTGCAGTATTGGTTGGGTGGCTCCGAAGACAATATGCTCAACCTCGTGCGGGCGTTGGTGAATCGCTACGCCGACGGCCCGCGTCGTGTGTGGCGCGGCCGTGTCGAAGCCCAGGCCCCAGTGGATTACCCCGAGATCGGCGTCTACCACCCGCGCATCAAGGGCCGCATCAGCGACGACGAGTCCCTGTTGCCGACTTCCTCGAAGGCTCGAGGCACCGTGGGCGTTCTGGTGCTGCGGTCGTATCTGTTGGCCGGCAACACCCAGCACTACGACGGCGTTCTGGCCGCACTCGAGGCCCAAGGGCTCAATGTGCTGCCGGTGTTTGCCTCGGGACTCGACGCCCGTGAGGCGATTGACCAGTTCTTCGTTCGCGATGGCGTGACCCGGATCGACGCCATGGTCTCGCTGACCGGGTTCTCGTTGGTGGGCGGCCCCGCCTACAACGACTCCAAGGCCGCCGCCGAGGTCCTGTCGAAGCTGGATGTCCCCTACGTCGCCGCTCACCCGGTCGAGTTCCAGAATCTGGTGGACTGGGGTGGTTCCGAGCGGGGCCTGTTGCCGGTCGAGAGCACCATCATGGTGGCGATCCCGGAACTCGACGGCGCCACCGTGCCGATGGTGTTCGGTGGACGCCCCGGACCGGCGGGCAGTCACTGCACCGGATGTCACCGCCAGTGCAGCTTCGACGAGAGTCACAGCGAGCAGGACATGTTCACCTGTGTTGAGCGTGCTGCGACGCTGGCCGCACGGGTCGCTAAATGGGTGTCTCTGCGTCGGTCCCAGCGGGCCGAGCGCAAAGTCGCCGTGGTTGTCTTCAATTTCCCGCCCAACGCCGGCAATACCGGCACTGCGGCGTATCTGTCGGTGTTCGAGTCGGTGTTCAACACCCTGCAGGCGATGCAACGCGCCGGTTATCGCGTCGACTTGCCGGAGAGCCCGGACGCGCTGCGCATGGCTGTGGTCGAGGGCAACGCCCAGACCTATGGCGCGCTGGCCAACGTCCATGTTCGCATTCCCGCCGACGACCACGTGCGTCGGGAGCCGTGGCTGCGTGAGATCGAAGCGCACTGGGGGCCCGCTCCGGGTCGCCAGTTGAGCGATGGCGCCAATCTCTTCGTGCTGGGCGCGCAATTCGGCCAGGTGTTCGTGGGCGTGCAGCCGGGCATGGGCTACGAGGGCGATCCGATGCGCCTGTTGTTCGAGCGTGGTTTTGCGCCGACGCATGCGTTCTCGGCCTTTTACCGGTGGATCCGCGAGGACTTCGGTGCCGATGCCGTGCTGCATTTCGGCACCCACGGCGCGCTCGAATTCATGCCTGGCAAGCAGACCGGCATGAGTGGTGCCTGCTGGCCGGATCGTCTCATCGGCGACCTGCCCAACCTGTACCTGTACGCGGCCAATAATCCGTCCGAAGGCGCAATCGCCAAGCGCCGTGCCGCCGCAACGCTGGTCAGCTACCTGACGCCGCCAGTCGCCGAGTCGGGCCTATACCGCGGACTGACAGATCTGAAGGCCACCCTCGACCGCTGGCGTGGTCTCGATGACAGCATGGCGGTTGAACGCGCGGGAATCGCCGAGACGCTGCACGCACAAGCGGTGGCCGTCGACCTGTTCGCTGCCGACGCGCAGTGGCCCAGCGGCGATGCACTCGATGCGCTGATTCAGGACATGACGCGCCAACTTCTCGAACTCGAATACACCCTGATTCCTTACGGCCTGCATGTGGTGGGTCGCGCCGCGTCGCCGTCCGAGCGCGCCGATTTTCTGGTGTCGATGACCGAGTGCAGCGACGGTCTGGCGCCGAGTCGCGCGGCGATCGAGGCGCTGGTCGCCGGCGCGTCTGGCAGCCGATTCGCCGAGCTGTCGGGGTTGTCGAGGTCCGACGAGAGTGCGCGCATGTACGAGCAGTTGCGCAATGTCGATCGGCAGTTGGCGGTCGACACCGAACTCGATGCAGTGCTGCGGGCATTCGACGGCCACTATGTGCCACCGGCACCGGGTGGCGACCTATTGCGGACCCCCGAGATTCTGCCGACCGGGCGCAACATCCACGGCTTCGACCCCTTCCGCATCCCCAGCGCTTACGCGCTCAAGGACGGTGCGCAGCAGGCGCAACGCATCCTCGACCGCTACATGGCCGACGGCAATCCGCTGCCCGAGTCCATCGCCGTTGTGCTCTGGGGCACCGACAACCTCAAGACCGAGGGCGCGCCGATCGGGCAGATCCTCGCTTTGCTGGGCGCGACCCCGCGCTTTGACAGTTACGGTCGTCTGACCGGCGCCGAGTTGATCCCGCTGGAGCAGCTGGGTCGGCCGCGGATCGACGTCGTTGTGACTTTGTCGGGCATCTTCCGCGACCTGATGCCGCTGCAGATCAAGCTGCTCGCCGAGGCCTCGTTTGCCGCCGCCAGCGCCGACGAGGCCCCTGAAATGAATTTTGTGCGCAAGCACACGCTGGCCTACATGGCGCAGCATGGCTGCGACCTCGAGACCGCTGCATTGCGCGTCTTCGGCAATGCCGAGGGGGCTTACGGTGCCAACGTCAACAATCTGATCGAGAACAGTTGCTGGGACGATCAAAGCGAGTTGGCCGAGACCTACTCGCGGCGCAAGGGCTTCGCCTACGGCCGGTCCGGTAAGCCCGTCAATCGGTCCGAACTTCTCCAGAGCGTGTTGGCTGACGTGAGTCTGGCCTATCAGAACCTCGATTCGGTGGAACTCGGCGTGACCACCATCGACGTCTACTTCGACACCCTCGGCGGCATCAGTGGTGCGATCCGGGAAGCCCAGGGCGGCAAGTCGCCCGCCGTCTACGTGGGCGATCAGACCCGCGGCGAAGGCTCGGTGCGCTCGCTGTCCGAGCAAGTCGCCATCGAAACCCGCACCCGCATGCTCAACCCGAAGTGGTACGAGGGCATGCTCAAGCACGGTTACGAGGGCGTGCGTCAGATCGAGGCGCACATCACCAACACCTTTGCCTGGTCCGCCACCACCGGTCAGGTGCAGCCGTGGGTCTATCAGCAGCTCACTCAGACTTTCCTGCTCGATCCCGAGATGCGTGATCGCCTCGCCCAACTTAATCCCGCTGCGTCGGCCAAGCTCGCCAATCGGCTGATCGAAGCGTCCAACCGCAATTTCTGGCAACCCAGTGCCGACACCCTCGAAGCCTTGCGCCGTGCCGGCGAGGAACTCGAGGACCGCCTTGAAGGCGTTTACGAAGGAGCATCCGCATGAGCATCGCCACCGTTCCGGTCAACCAGGTCCGCCGCAGCAGTCGTGCGGACGGCGAGGGCAGCGTCCAGGTCGAACTCGATCCGCGTGTCAAAATTGGCAACGCCAAGGTGTTTGCCGTCTACGGCAAAGGCGGCATCGGCAAGAGCACGACCTCGTCCAACCTCTCGGCTGCGTTCAGCAAGCTCGGCAAGCGCGTGCTGCAGATTGGCTGCGACCCCAAGCACGACAGTACCTTTACCCTGACCAAGCGGCTGGTGCCGACGGTCATCGACGTGCTGGAGTCGGTGGATTTTCACAGTGAAGAGCTGCGCACCGAAGACTTCGTCTACGAGGGCTACAACGGTGTGTTGTGCGTCGAGGCTGGCGGACCGCCTGCCGGCACTGGCTGCGGCGGTTACGTCGTCGGCCAGACCGTCAAGCTGCTGAAGGAGCATCACCTGCTCGAGGACACCGACGTGGTGATCTTCGATGTGCTGGGCGATGTGGTCTGCGGCGGCTTCGCCGCGCCCTTGCAGCACGCCGACCGCGCTCTGATCGTCACTGCCAACGATTTCGACTCCATCTTCGCCATGAACCGCATCGTTCAGGCGATCGGTGCCAAGGCCAAGAATTACAACGTACGACTCGGTGGCGTGATTGCCAACCGGTCCGACGCCACCGACCAGATCGACAAGTTCAACAGTCGCGTTGGGCTCGAGACCATGGCGCGGTTCCCGCAGCTGGATGTTATCCGCCAGAGCCGTTTGAAGAAGTCGACGTTGTTCGAACTCGAGGACAGCCCCGAGCTGCGTGCGGTGCAGGATGAGTACCTGCAACTCGCGGCCCGGCTCTGGGCCGGCACCCCCGGCACTGCGCCGGAAGCGCTCAAAGACCGGGAGATCTTCGATCTGCTGGGTTTTGACTGAGCGGCTGATTGGATAAGGGGAGGCCAAGCGTGCACGTCGTCAAGGACCATCTGATCTCTGAGGCGCCGTCCTATCGGGAGCGGCGGCGGATGATCCAGCACTACTTCGATCGCACCGCCGTCGAGGCTTGGGCGCGGCTCACCTCTACCGCGCCCGTCAGCGGCATCCGCGCGACCGTACGCGCCGGCCGCGAGACTATGCGCAATCACCTGCTGTCCTATCTGCCAGACGATTTGTCGGGGCGGCGTGTGCTCGACGCAGGGTGTGGGACCGGCGCGATGGCGGTGGAGATGGCTCGGCGCGGCGCCGAAGTGGTCGCGGTTGATCTGTCGCCGACGCTCATCCAATTGGCTCGCGACCGCACACCCACGGACCTGGGCGGCGGTTCAATCGAATTTCGCGCCGGCGACATGCTCAGTCCGCAACTGGGGACCTTCGACCACGTGGTGTCGATGGATGCGCTCATCCACTATCAGAGCCGTGATGTGGTCCGCGTGCTTGAAGGGCTCGGTCAGCGCACACGGCGCAGCGTGGTGTTCACGTTTGCACCGCAGTCTTTGTTTCTGGCGGGAATGATGATGGCGGGCAAACTCTTCCCGCGCGGTGATCGCTCGCCGGCGATCTATCCAGTGCGCGAACGTGCCCTGCGCCGGATGATCGAGCGCGATGCGGCCATGCGCCATTGGCAAGTCGGTCGCACCGACAAGGTCTCGCGGGGTTTCTACATCTCGCAAGCGTTGGAGCTGACACGCCGATGAACCCGTTCAGCAAACAGGGTCGTCAGATGTGGCTGCGAATCAGCCCAAGGCTGCTGCCGTTCGCCGACATCGCCACTGCCGACCTGCCTTTGGCGCGCTTGTTGCGGCTGTCGTTGTTCCAGGTGTCGGTGGGGCTGGTGACGGCTCTGCTGGTCGGTACCCTCAACCGCATCATGATCGTCGAGCTGGGTGTGGGTGCGTGGCTGGTGTCGCTGATGGTCGCGGTGCCTTTGCTGGTGGCGCCGTTTCGCGCCGTGGTGGGGTTCAAGTCAGATGTTCATCGGTCAGTTCTAGGGTGGCGGCGGGTGCCGTACATCTGGTTGGGGACCCTGATGCAGTTCGGCGGCCTGGCGATCATGCCGTTCGCCCTCATCTTGTTGTCGGGGGACTCGCATTGGCCCGCCTGGTTCGGTCAAGCCTCTGCGGCGCTCGCCTTCCTGCTGGTCGGAATGGGTGTGCAGACCACGCAGACCGCTGGTCTGGCGCTGGCCACCGACCTCGCTGCCGAAACCACCCGGCCGCGGGTTGTGGCGCTGATGTACACCATGCTGCTGCTGGGCATGATGACCAGCGGCATCGTCTTCAGCCTGCTGCTACAGGATTTCAGTCCGGTCAAGCTGATCAAGGTGGTGCAAGGCGCCGCCGCCTGCACCCTCGCGCTCAATCTCATCGCTTTGTGGAAGCAGGAGCCGCGGCGGCCGCATCTGACCCATCCGAGTCTCGAGCGACCGACCTTTGCCGCCAGCTGGAACGCCTTCGCCGCCAATCCGACGACGTTGCGTTTCCTGGTCGCGCTGGGATTGGGTACGGCGGCATTCAATATGCAGGACATCGTCCTTGAGCCCTACGGTGCCCAAATTCTCGGACTCAGCGTGGCGGAGACCTCGTCGCTGACGGCGCTGATGGCTGGCGGTGCGCTGTTCGCCTTCGCGCTGGCGGCGCGCGCTCTGGCGGCGGGCGTCAATCCCTATCGCCTGTCGGCGCTCGGGCTGGTGGTGGGGCTTTGGGCTTTTGCCGCGGTGTTGTTCGCAGATCCGCTTGAGTCGCCCTTGATGTTCCGGGTCGGTGTGGTGTTGATCGGTTTTGGCGGCGGCTTCTTTTCGGTGGGCACCCTGACATCTGCCATGGGGTTGGAAGAACGCGGTTTCACGGGCATGGCTTTGGGCGCATGGGGTGCGGTTCAGGCCAGCTGCATGGGGCTTGCAATCGCGATCGGTGGCGCCCTGCGCGACTGGGTCTCCGCGCTGGGCGTGCACGGCTTGTTGGGCGAGGCCATGAATTATTCGTCCTCGGGGTACGCAACGGTCTACGGACTGGAGCTGGTGCTGTTGTTTGCAGGGCTTGTAGTGATCGGGCCACTGGTTCGCAATCGCAGCGCATCGAGTCAATCAGAGGTTGGCAAGTTCGGTCTGGCTGAATTCCCCGGCTGACCGACGACATAAGGGAGACAACAATGGGAACTGGAGCGATTACCGGATTTTTCGATGTGGCGCAGTTGGCCATCTACATGTTCTGGCTGTTCTTTGCCGGCCTCTGTTATTACTTGATCTTCGAGAGCAAGCGAGAGGGCTTCCCCTTGGATTCGGGGCTGCGCAATGGCCGTCGCGACCCAGGCATCATCGCGATGCCGAAGCCTAAGGTTTACCGCTTGCAGCATGGCGGCGAATACTTGGCCCCGCACGACCGTGACTGGCAGGATCCGCCGCCCAAAGCCCAAGCCATCGCCGGCTTTGCGGGCGCCCCCATGGAGCCCACCGGCAATCCGATGCTCGACGGCGTGGGTCCTGGTGCCTACACCAACCGCGCTGATCGTCCCGATATGACCTATGAAGGGCTGCTGCGCATCGTGCCGCTGCGAATCGCTGCCGCCGAGGGCTTCGACATCGAGCATGGTGAGACCGATCCGCGCGGATTCGCCGTGTTGGGCGCCGACGGGCAGGCCGGCGGTACGGTGGTGGACCTGTGGGTCGACCGTTCCGAGCACCTGTTCCGTTACATTGAAGTTGACGCTGCCGGCCACCGCGTTTTGGTGCCGATGAACCTTGCACGGGTCGGCAAACGTGACGTGCGCGTGCAGTCCTTGCTCGGCAGCCAGCTTGCCGCGATTCCCAAGACGGCCAATCCTGAGCAAGTGACCTGGCTTGAGGAAGAGAAGATCTTCGGTTACTTCGGCGGTGGCACGCTATACGCCGAGCCGAGCCGTCAGGAGCCACTGTTTTGAGCGGCATTGACCACAAGCATTTCCCGGGGCCGGAGCACGATTTCGAGCCGGAGCCCGGGCTCCCTGAGCGGCTGCCAGAGACCGAGCAACTGCTGTGGCAGGGGCAGCCTGACACCGCCGCTGTCGCCCGTTCGGTGTTCCACATTCGTGCAGTGGCGGCATATTTCTTGGCGCTGTTGGTCTGGAAGCTGGTGGCCGATTGGCACGATGGCGCGAGTCTCGGTAGCGCGGCATGGGAGACCCTGAAGGTGGCGCCGTTGCCGATGGCGGGTCTTGGGCTGCTGTACGGGCTGGCGCATCTGACCGCCCGTAGCACGCTCTACACCATCACCAGCAAGCGAGTGGTGTTGCGCATTGGCATCGTTCTGAGCGTTACATTCAACCTGCCGTTCAGTCGCATCGCCGCAGCCGATCTGCGTCGTGATGGCAGCGGTCATGGCGATGTCTCGCTGCGTCTCGCCGAGGGCGAGCGCATCGCGTTTGCCCACCTATGGCCACATGTCCGGCCGTGGCGTTTCGCACAGCCGCAGCCGACGCTGCGCGGGCTTGCCGACGCGGCCAGCGTCGCCAAGGTGTTGGCTCAGGCGTGGTCGAGCGCCCGACAGCAGCCGGCCTCGGCCATCGTCGACCGGGCCAGCGTGTTCGATCCGTTGGTCTCGCCGGTGCGTGGGGTGAGCGTCCAATGAGCCGCGGATTCCGGCATCTCCGCCGCCAGACTCCGGCCCTGTTGCGAGTGATCTCGCCATGGCTGCTCCTGGCGTTGGCGGTGTTGCCGGCCCTCGGTTTTTGGCTGGGCCTGACAGTCAAAGGCGAACCGCAACCGCAGTCCGCCGCCAAGGCTGACAGTCAACAGCGTCCGCGTTCGGTGGTTCGAACCGGAGGTGACGACCCGCGGATTGTCCGGTACGTCAACCATCGCGACCTGCGATTCGTTGACCGCAGTGACGGTTCGGTGTCGGTGATTGACGCACTCACTGGTCATGAAGTGCACCGCGTGGTGGGCGAGGCGGGTTTTGTTCGAGGCGTGTTGCGGGCGATGGCGCGGGAGCGTCGGCGCTTGGCGGCGGACAGCCAGATCCCTTTTCAGCTCAGTCGAGGCCGGGGCGGTCAATTGACCCTCAGTGACCCGGCCACCGGCGAGTCGATACCGCTCAACTCGTTCGGCTCGACCAATGTCGCGGCCTTTGCCCGTTTTCTCGAGACCCCGGGAGGCGCGTCATGAGCGCACGCGCAGCTGAGGCCGTTAGCACCGTGCCGTGTCGCGTCGAATTGGCGCACACCGCCCACGATTGCTACGCCCACGTCATCTTGCAGGGCATCGACGTGGGCCCTGGCGACGAGGTGCTGGTGCACAACCCGCCGACCCGCATCGCCTGGGGTGAGCAGTACGCGGTCGAGCGCCGCGCCACGGTGTCGCGTGCCTCGTGGTGGGCGCGCGCCAAGACCTTCCTGCTGTCGCGATTCGAGCTCGATCTGCTCTACGAGGTCAGCTTCTCGGAGCGCCGCTTTTCGTCCACTCGCAAGTATCCGCGGCCGCACGCCGCCCACGTCAAGACCCTGGTCGCGCAAAGGAAACAGCCATGAACGCCATGACCGACGCCGAGCAACTCCAGCAGGAGCATGTGCTCAACGATTCGACGCAGCGCGCGCAGAAGAACACCTTGCTCGATCCGCGCTTCTACACCACCGACTTCGATGCCATGGACCGCATGGACATCGGTAGCGTCCGCGGGCAGTGGGACGCACTCATGGCGGAGTTCAAGGCCGACCCGAATAACGGGCACTTCGAGCGACCGGTCGACATGCTCGGCAAGGACTACTCGCACCTGCCCGACGAGCTCTACCAAGAATTCGTCGATTTCCTGATCAGCTCGGTCACCGCCGAATTCTCTGGTTGCGTGCTCTACGCCGAGATCCGCCGCCGCGTGAAGAATCAGGACATGAAGGACCTGTTCGGTTACATGGCGCGCGACGAGTCGCGCCACGCCGGGTTCATCAACCAGTGGCTCAAGGATTTTGGCATCGGCGTCGATTTAGGCTTTTTGGTTAAAGCCAAGAAGTACACGTACTTCAAGCCCAAGTTCATTTTCTACGCCACCTACCTCTCGGAAAAGATCGGGTACGCGCGGTACATCACCATCTACCGACAAATCGAGCGGCATCCGGAGCGCTGCTTCCACCCGATCTTTCAATGGTTCCAAGAGTGGTGCAACGACGAGTTCCGCCACGGCGAGGCGTTTGCCCTGCTGATGCGCGCCGACCCGACGCTCACCAGCGGCGTCAACCGCTTGTGGATCCGCTTCTTCACCCTGGCCGTGTTTGCCACCATGTACGTGCGCGACCACGCGCGGCCGGTGTTCCACGAGGCGCTCGGGCTTGAGCCGGCTGCCTACGATATGGAAGTGTTCCGCGTCACCCGAGAGATCTCGCAACAGGTGTTCCCGGTCACGCTGGATTTTGAGGCGCCGGCGTTCCGCGCCGGTCTCGAGCGCTTGCGAGTCATCGCCGAAGCCATCGACACGGCCAAGCGTGAGGGCGGCGTACTCAACCGGGTCCGCCGTGTGGTGTTGCCGCTGGCTGCTGCCGCGACTTTCGTCCGTATGTTCTTTCTGCCGACGCGCAGCCACGCTCTCCCGCAAAACCCGCGCCTCGAGCCGGTCTGGTAAGGGCCCCCGATGTCCGAGATCGTTCTGCCGGCACTGTTCACCCTGTTCGCATGGTGGATCAGCACTGGCGTGATCATTTGGCTCAACCGTTTGCCGAGGCGCACCTACCGGCTCACCTTCACCCTGGCGAGTTGGGTCATGGTGGCGGCGTTTTGGGGTCTTGCGGCGGCTCGTAACGACCAGACCATTGCCGGCGCGTATTGCGGCTTCAGTTGTGCCCTGTTGATCTGGGCTTGGCAGGAGATCGCGTTCTTGCTCGGCTACGTTACGGGTCCTCGCCGTGTCGACTGCCCGGCGGATGCGGTCGGCTGGCGCCGGGTCGGCTTCGCGCTCCAGGCGGTGCTGCATCACGAGCTGGCGCTCTTACTGTTGGGCTTCGGGGTCTTTGTGGTTAGCTGGGGCGGCAGCAACCAGGTGGGGCTCGCCACCTATCTTGTGTTTTGGGTGATGCGGCAGAGCGCCAAGCTCAATGTGTTCCTGGGCGTGCGCAATCTGTCCGAGAGTTTTTTGCCGGCCCATCTGCGCTACCTGCAGACCTATTTCAGCCGCAAGCCGATCAACGCCCTGTTCCCGCTGTCGGTGACGCTCCCTGCGGCGATCGCCTTCGTGTTGTGGGAGTCGGCCGCGCGCGCCGGCGCGTCGCCATTTGAGACTACGGCCTGCAGCCTGCTGGGAATGCTGCTGAGCCTCGCCATCCTCGAGCACTGGTTCATGGTCCTGCCACTGCCGTTCGAACGGCTCTGGCAGTGGGGTATGGGTACACCGGTCGAAGCGCGGCCGGCCACCCGTCTGGGAATGGAGGTCACATGAACTCATTCGATCGCAGCGCAACCATCGAGGCGCTGGATAGCGCACAATTCGCGCCCATGGAAGAGTTGGAATCAATCTTGGAGCGGGTCAACAGTCCGGCGCAGGTGCGTGCGCTGGGTCGTCCCCAACTCAAGCAGCTGGCCGATGAGTTGCGCGAGTTCTTGTTGCGATCGGTGGCCAGCACGGGCGGGCATCTGTCGTCCAATTTGGGGACGGTCGAACTCACGGTGGCCATCCACCACGTGTTCAACCTGCCGTATGACCGTCTGATTTGGGACGTGGGTCATCAGAGCTATCCGCACAAGATCCTCACCGGCCGCCGCGAGCGCATGGGGAGCCTGCGCCAGCTCAACGGCTTGTCCGGGTTCCCGAGGCGTTGCGAGAGCGAGTACGACCACTTTGGTACTGCTCATTCGTCGACCAGCATCTCCGCGGCGCTGGGCATGGCCATCGCGTCGCGCCAGAAGGGCGAGCACGAGGGCCCTGACCGTCGTCGTCATGTCGCGGTGATTGGCGATGGTGCGATGAGCGCGGGCTTGGCCTTCGAGGCCCTCAACAATGCGGGCATCGAGCGCGACATCGATCTGCTGGTCATCCTCAATGACAACGAGATGTCGATCAGCCCGCCGGTGGGCGCGTTGTCGAAATACCTGACCCGCTTGCTCTCGGGGCCGCTGTACACCACCGCCAAAGAGATGGGCAAGCAGGTGCTCAGCACCATGCCGTCGATGCGCGAGCTCGCGCATCGGGTGGAAGAGGCGGCCAAGGGTTTTGTGACGCCGGGCACGCTGTTCGAGGAGTTCGGATTCAACTATGTCGGGCCGATTGATGGCCACGACCTGGACGCGCTGGTGCCGACCCTGTTGAATCTGCGCCGCCTCAAAGGACCGCAATTTCTGCACGTGGTCACCAAGAAAGGCGCCGGCTACGAGCGCGCCGAGGCCGACCCGATCCTGTATCACGGGCCCGGCAAATTCGATCCGGCTGCGGGCATCAAGCCGGCAGTCGCGCCGGCCAAACCCACCTACTCGGCGGTGTTCGGCCGTTGGCTGTGCGACGCCGCAGCGGCTGATCCGCGGGTGGTGGCGATCACTCCGGCGATGCGCGAGGGCTCGGGCATGGTCGAATACGCTGAGCGCTTCCCCGATCGCTACTACGACGTAGGCATCGCCGAGCAGCACGCCGTGACCTTCGCTGCCGGCATCGCCTGTGAGGGCCTGCGCCCGGTGGTCGCGATTTACAGTACTTTTTTGCAGCGGGCCTACGACCAGCTGATCCACGATGTCGCCTTGCAGAAGTTGCCGGTCGTGTTCGCGCTCGACCGTGCCGGTCTGGTGGGCGCCGATGGCGCGACCCACGCTGGCATCTACGACTACAGTTTCCTGCGCTGCATCCCGCACATGCTGATCATGGCGCCAAAGGACGAGTTGGAATGTCGCCGCATGCTGAGTACGGGCCTCGCCTACGACGGTCCCAGCGCCGTCAGATACCCGCGCGGCGCGGGCACGGGTGTTGACGCCACCAATACGCTGGAGCCACTGCCGATCGCTCGCGCCGAGACGCTGCGCAGCAGCGGCGCCGCCGAGGGCGCGCGGGTGGCTGTCCTTGCATTCGGGTCGATGGTAGCGCCGGCACTCAAGGCAGCCGAGGCGCTCGACGCGACGGTGGTCAATATGCGCTTCGTCAAGCCGATCGACCTCGAGATGATCGAATCTGTGGCGAACAGTCACAGTCTGATTGTCACTGTCGAGGAACACGTCATCCCGGGTGGTGCGGGGTCGGCGTGCGCCGAGGCGCTGGTGGCCTTGGGTGATCGCATCCCGATGGTGCCGATCCATCATCTGGGCCTGCCCGACCGGTTCATCGACCACGGCGATCACGCGACGCTGTTAGCGATGGAAGGCCTGGACGCGGCTGGCATCGAGGCCAGCATTCGCCGGCTGCTCGCCGGCGACTAAGCGTTTGCCCGCGACGGTGCGTGGCTCAGATCAACTGAGCCAGCGTTCCGGCAGGCATGGGCTGGCCTAGCAGGAAGCCCTGGCCGCAGTCGCAGCCAAGATCGATCAGCACCTGCAATTGGTCGTCGGCCTCGATGCCCTCGGCGATGACCAGCATGTCCAGTCGATGGGCCAAGCGGATGATGGTGCCGACCACTTCGCGCGAGATGCTGTCGGTGGCAATGTCGCTGACGAAACTGCGGTCGAGCTTCAGCGTGTCGATGCGGTAGTCCCGGAGCCGTGACAGTGAGGAATAGCCCACGCCGAAATCGTCGATGGCGATGTGCATGCCCAAGGCTCGCAGCTGTTCGAGCTTGGACGCTGCGCTCAGTTCGTCGTCGATCAGCGCCGATTCGGTGATCTCGAGGCGCAGCCAGTCCGGGCTGGCGCCGGAGGTGTGGATCGTCGCGGCGAAGCGCTCGACCAGTTGGCTGCAACGCAACTGGTGGGCCGAGACGTTGACTGACAGCGGCACGATTCTGCCGATGTCGCGCTGCCAAGCTGATAGTTGTTCGCAGGCGCTGCGAAGCGCGAACAGGCCGAACGCGTCGATGTCGCCGGTGAGTTCGGCCAGTGGGATGAAATGGTCCGGCGTCAAGGTGCCGTGCTCCGGGTGCTCCCAGCGCAGCAGGACTTCGGCAGAGATGAGCTGACGATCGCGCAATGCGAAGACGGGCTGATAGAGCGCGCGAATCTCTTCGCGACCAATGGCGCCCGCAAGCGTCTCGATCAGTCCGGTGGTTTCCAGGGCGTGGGTCGCAGGTGCCCCCAGTGTCAGCGGCCGCAGGATCTCCGACCAGCCGATGACGCAGCCCTCGGCGTCAAGGATGACCGAGGCGCCCGCATGAATGTCCAGCAAATGGCCGTTGCGGTGTCGGCGTTGAATCCGGCTTCGACCTTCCCTCGGCATCACCGGCTGTGCGCTCAGGTGCGGTGCCAGGGCGCCCATCACTTCGTCCGCCGAGAACCCGAGCAGCCGTTCGGCCGCCGCATTCCAGCTGGTGACACGGCCATCCGCCGAGTAGCTGACGATGGCGTCGCCGGCGCTTTGGATCAGCGCGGAAAAGAGAGCGTCGTCAGGTCGCTGATAAGCAGGGTGGTTCACCCGGCCATTGTTGGGGCATTGACGGCATGGGGCAAGGCCCGGGCAGCCGTGCCCGCTTGATCTGCATCAAATTCCGCGTTGGCTGGACAGCGAGGCCCCGCCTCGATACAGTCGAGGGATGTGGCTCAGGCCACCCCGCGATGGTCGAGATTGGCCGTGGCGCGCTCTTTTGGCGGGCCTCCCCGCATTGCAAGGTGGTGAACTTGGTCAGGGCCGGAAGGCAGCAGCCACAGCCGCTCACTGCAAGTGCCGGGGGCAAGGCTCGCCACCCTCGCTTGTCGATCTCGCAATATCTGTGAAAGGTCCAACATGACACTGTCCGTCCTCCACCGCCGCGCCTTGGTTGCTCTCGCTGCCCTTTTGGTGTCTGCCCCCGCTGCTGCAGTCGATGGCATCTCGTTCATTGCCGGAACCGGAGACGACGCCCAGATGGGTTCCGTGGGGCTGGTCTGGAACTGGGACAAGCAGTGGTTCAAGACCGGTGATTGGGCTCTGGGCGGCTACTGGGAGGCTGATGCCTCGTACTGGCGAGGCGACGGCGGCGCCGATAAGAATAGCTTCGGCGGGATCGGCTTCACGCCGGTGTTCCGGTTCCAGAACTCGGGCATGGGCGGTTTGAGCCCGTACGTCGAGGCCGCTGTCGGGATCCACTTCTTCTCCGGGGTGAATCTGGCGGGTGGCAACAAGCTCGGCACGTCGTTCGAATTTGGCGACCACGTGGGTGCGGGTTTCACCTTCGGCGACAAGCGTCAGTACGATCTTGGCTACCGTTTCCAGCACTATTCGAACGCGGGCATCTCGGGCAACAACGGCGGCGTGAACTTCCATCAACTGCGGTTGGGCATCGGCTTCTGAGGGCTGTTCTCTGCCGGACCCGAGGGGCGCTGCGGCGCCCCTTTTGCTTATGCGGGGAGCGGACGGCGGGCGCATAATGCCGGCATGCAAGAGCATCGCGTCCTCGCCCGCAAATGGCGTCCAACCTCGTTCGCTGATGTGGTCGGTCAGGGCCATGTGTTGCAGGCCCTGCGGCATGCCCTGAGCAGTGGGCGACTTCACCATGCGTACCTGTTCACTGGCACACGCGGGGTCGGCAAGACCACGCTGGCGCGGGTTCTGGCGCGCGCACTCAACTGCGAGACGGGCGTTACGGCCGATCCCTGTGGGGTGTGCGGCGCATGTCAAGCGATCGACCAAGGGCGCTTTGTCGATCTGATCGAGCTGGACGCGGCCTCCAATACGCAGGTCGACCGGATGCGTGAGTTGCTCGAGAACGCCACTTACGCGCCGGCGGTCGGGCGCTTCAAGGTGTACGTCATTGATGAGGTGCACCAACTTTCGGGATCGGCGTTCAATGCGATGCTGAAAACGCTCGAAGAGCCGCCGGAGCACGTCAAGTTCGTGCTCGCGACCACCGACCCGCACAAGATTCCGGTCACGGTACTCAGCCGCTGCATGCAGTTCGGCCTGAAACCGATCGCGGTACCCACAATCTCTGCCCGCATGAGCCATATCTTGCGGGAAGAGGGCATCACCGCCGAGCCGGCCGCCCTCGACCTCCTGGCCCGAGCGGCGCGCGGCAGCCTTCGCGATGGTCTGTCGCTGCTGGACCAGGCCATCGCCTTTGGCGGTGGTCAGGTGTCGGCGGGGCCAGTCGCGGCGATGCTCGGGGTGGCCGACACCGATGCGCTGATGGCGGTGCTCGACGCAGTCAGTCGGGGCGACCCCGCCGCTGCGCTGACTGCTGCCGACGCGGTGGTGGACCGTGGCGTGTCGCTCGATGGGGCGCTGCAAGAGCTGGCGCGGCTGATCAAGCAGGCGGCGCTGCTCAAGGCGCTACCGAGCGGCGACGAGCCTGTTCCCCAGGGGCTGCCCGAATTGGCCGAGCGATGGTCTGCGGCCGATTTGCAGGTGCTCTACCAGATCGCTGTGCACAGTCGCGCCGACCTCGACTGGGCACCCGACCCCGAGGCGGGTTTCGTGATGGCGGTGCTGCGGATGCTCGCACTGGCCGGACCGGCGGGCGATGCCTTGCAGGCCGGCGGCACAGTGACCCGCGCATCCGCACCCCCACCGCCCGCCTCGCCGGCGCGCGCCTTGGCGTCGCTGAGCGCATCGCAGCCTGTCGCTGACCTTGCGCCGGCGGTTGTTGACGTCGTCGATTCGCCGCTGCCCCGTGCGGATGCACTTGCGTTCGACGGCGATTGGCCAGCCTTGCTTGCGCGCCTCAAATTGGGCGGCCGGGTTCGTTTGTTGGCAGACCGCTGCGTGTTGTTGACGAGCGACAACGCTCATTTGCGGCTAGGTCTGGCGGCCAATCACCGCCATCTGCTGGACGATGAGGCACAGCAGCGGCTCCGCCGCGAGGTCCAGTCGGCCTTGGGCGAGCAGTGGTCGGTCGGCATCGAGGTCAGCGAGCACATGGTGGCGGCTACAACGCCCATGCAACAGCGCGAGTCGGCCCGACAGGAGCGTCAGGCGCAAGCACTCGAATCAATCCACGGCGACCCGTTCGTGCGTGGACTGGTTGAACAGATGGGCGGTGTGCTGGTGGACGCCAGTGTCCGGCCTTTGAAGGATTCTTCGCAAACCCAACAGTGAGGTGCTTGACGTGATGAAGGGCGGATTGGCCGGGCTGATGAAGCAGGCGCAGCAGATGCAAGAGAAAATGAACCGCGCACAGGAGGAACTCGGCGCGATCGAGGTTGAGGGCAAGGCGGGCAATGGCGCGGTCTGTGTGGTGATGAGCTGTCGCCATGAGGTGCGCCGGGTACGCATCGATCCGTCCTTGATGGGCGACGCCGATGACCGTGAGATGCTAGAAGACCTCATCGTGACCGCCTGCAACGACGCGCTCAAGCAAGTCGAGGCCACCACGCAAGCCAAGATGTCCGGGTTGACCGCTGGCTTGCCCTTGCCCCCCGGCATGAAGTTGCCGTTCTAAGCGGCGGCAGTCTCGGGACGTGGACGCTCCTTCGGCCTTGGGTGCTTTGATCGACGCGCTGCGCTGCCTGCCAGGCGTCGGGCCGAAGTCGGCGCAACGGATGGCGTATCACTTGCTGCAGCGAGACCCGACCGGGGCCGACCGTTTGGCTGCCGCCATCGGCCACGCCCGTGAGCACATCGGCCATTGTCAGCTCTGCAACACCTTTACCGAGGACGACCTGTGCGGCTTGTGCGCCAACCCCGGCCGTGACCGCAGTCAACTGGCGGTGGTCGAGACGCCCGCCGATCTGTTGCGTCTGGAGCAGACTCACACCTACCGCGGCCTCTATTTCGTGTTGTTGGGCAAGCTGTCGCCGCTCGACGGCGTCGGGCCGCGACAGCTGGCGCTCGATTCGCTGAAGCGCCGCGTGATCGACAGCGAGGTGCGGGAGGTCATCCTGGCGACCGGCTTTACGGTGGAAGGCGAGGCGACATCCCAGTACATTGGGGCTTGGCTGGCAGACCGCGGCGTTCGGCTGACCCGTATCGCCCGTGGCTTACCGGTGGGCGGCGAGCTCGAGTTCGTCGACAGCGGCACGCTGGCGCAGGCGCTGCTTGATCGGCGGGACATTTAAACGCGGGCGCGGCCCGCACAGAGGAGATTGCGGATGCGCAGCATTTTGGTGGTGAATCCCAAGGGCGGTGCCGGCAAGACCACCTTGTCGACCAACGTTGCCGGCTATCTGGCTCGCGAGGGCGAGCGAGTGGTCATCGGCGACCTCGATCGTCAGCAGTCGGCGATGGCCTGGCTGGATTTTCGCGCCGAACATTTGCCGCACATCAGTGGCTTCGATGCCCGCGACGGTTGGGACAAAGGTCGCCCCAAGGGCTCAACCGCGTTGGTCATCGATGCGCCGGCGGGGATTCATGGCAAAGGCTTGAGCGAGGCGCTGAAGCAGGCTGACAAGGTTCTGGTGCCGGTACAGCCGTCGCTGTTCGACATGGCTGCAACGGAGGAATTTTTGCGCTTGGTGGTCGAGGAGAAGGCTGTGCGTAAGCAAAAGACCTTCGTTGCGCTGGTTGCGATGCGAGTCGACCCGCGCACGCGCACCGCCGCCATGTTGGAGCGGTTCCTCTCACACTTCGAGTTGCCGGTGCTCACCTATCTGCGCGATACGCAGATCTATCCAGCGGCGGCGGCAGAGGGAAAAACGCTGTTCGATCTCGCGCCCAGTCGCACCCGACGCGAGCTTGAGAACTGGCAGCCCTTAGTCGATTGGATTCGGGCCTGAGGCTTAGTGATGGCGCTCGCCGATGATGCGGCGAAGGCGCGCTGCTTCACACTCGAAGTGGACCCACAACACCAGTCCGTTGAACGCCGCGATGCTGCAGATGAAAAAAAGGGTGTGGCTGGTCATGCCGATCTCTCCAAGGATTTGTCCTAGACAATAGGCGAGTCGACCGCAGTTGTCGATAGCCTGGCCTCCAGGTCTGGAGTTCTTCGGTCGAATCAGATAGACTCTCGAATCTCAGACGCGGGGTGGAGCAGTTGGCAGCTCGTCGGGCTCATAACCCGAAGGTCGCAGGTTCAAGTCCTGCCCCCGCAACCAACAGCAGCCCGTTGATCATCGATCAGCGGGCTTTTTGTTTTGGGGTGGGGCGGGTTGAAAACACCGCGACTGCTGGTAGTGTAGGAGCTGGTTGGCTCTATGGCCGGTCCGCCCCGGGTAAGCATCGGCGGAGGGCCCACATTGTCAGGGGGGTGTTATGGGTTCGTTCAGTATCTGGCACTGGCTCGTCGTTCTTCTGCTCGTCGTACTTGTGTTCGGCACCAAGAAGCTCAAGGGTGTGGGAACCGACCTCGGCGAAGCGGTGAAGGGCTTCAAGAAGGGCGTCCGCGAGGGAGAGCCTGAGCAAACGTCAACTGACGATGCGTCGGTCAAACGTATCGGCGGCGCTGATGCCCAGTCCGCCCCGAGCGGCTCCCGCCAGCACCCACCGCCGGCCTGACCATGTTCGACATCGGTTTCGGCGAACTCGTCGTGATCGGCGTGGTTGCGCTGCTGGTGCTCGGCCCCGAGCGCTTACCGCGGGTGGCGCGCGACGTCGGGCGGTGGATCGGTCGCGCCCGCCGGTACGTTGAGCGGATGCGCGAGGAGATCGATCGCGAGGTCGAGCTGACCGAGTTGCAGCGACTGCGTGACGAGATCGAGACCAAGGTTCGCGCGGCGGCCGAGAGTGTCGACGAGGCTGCTGGGGCAGTCCGACTCAGCCTCGATGATGTCGCTCAACCCCGCCCAGAGGCAACGGCCGTGGCTGCCGTCGAGCCAAAACCCCACGACACCCCATCCAGCAAGCCGGCCAGGACGCGGGCCCGCACCCGCAAGCCCGCGGCCACCGGTGATGGGGCTCAAACGGGCGGGGTGTCCGCCCCGTCTGCGCCGGCTCGACGTCGGCGTACTCCAGCCAAGCTCGACTGAGCCCCGGCGCACCTTCGGTGCACCCAATACCCTAGACGATTTCAAAAATCTTTTAGATTTAATCTCTTATAGACAATATGAAATTCATGCCCTATTTTTGATCGTGCTGCGGAATTGGCTGGCGGATAGACACCCTAAAACAACCCGATGCCGTTCTATACACACGTGGCGCACTGGCTGCACAACGACAAAAAACGGAGGAGGAGTTATGGATCACAAGAAGGATAGACGCGAGTTCCTTCAGCTCACCGGCAAAGCCGG